>SKEM01000005.1_pt1 | contig 227105 bp, 233 predicted proteins | sample 4826731 | NCBI WGS metagenome assembly SKEM01 (sample SAMN11008809, study PRJNA524170) | human gut metagenome | biome: Human fecal sample; material: Feces; isolation source: fecal sample from pouch patient p37 | host: Homo sapiens | place: Israel: Tel-Aviv | collected 2015-07-27 | reverse complement strand
ATTAGCCACCTGGCTATGGAAAGGCAAGGAGCCTTTATTTTTTTGTTCAAAAATTCGAAACGAAGTAGATAAAAAGCTGTTCCAAGCTCGAGTTACGAGTTTGGAACAGCTTTTGTCTACAGTCTGAGGCTGCCAGTTTATACCTGGTAGCCTTGTTTTTGTAAAATTGCTTGATATTTCATTTTAATAATTGTGATGACCGCCTCAAGTTGTGTCAGATCTTCTACTTTGGTCGCATCGAATTCTCTTGTTCGTTTAAAGGATTTTCCTGTATCAATCAAATGAAAGATCTGGTTCCAACGTTCAAATTCAGAAAGATTATTGAGATTTGCAATCGGAAACGCTGCTCCATCACAAATTTCCCACAAACGGAAGATCAAAAAAGCTGTATCGACCACTTCCATTTTTCTTTTTTTCTTTTTACATTGAATGATAACCTTTTCAGGATTATATTTTAGGTACCAATCTAACAGAATAAAAAAAGCTTCCCAGCGATAGCTATCGCGGAACATCTTTTGTGTGTCGGGCATGTCACGAAAAATCAGAGGAATCAAATATTTTTTCTTATATTTCAAACAAGGAATCCCATCGATAAAGTAGTCTACATAGCGAGTTAGATAACTATTCCCTTCATAATCACTGATATAGTAATCTTCGACACCGTATTTTTTTAACTCTTTTGTCAGGTTGGCACAGTCTTCAATTGAGACGGTCAGCCCCGACAAGAGACGGAAATCAGAAATAATTTTGTGATGCTCGATTGTTTGTATCTTGTGAACCAACTTCTCACCTTCATTTCCAACAATATTCTTACTATCAGTGTACCATAATCTTTTTAATTTGAAGCTCCTTAGCGTTAAAAAGATTCAGAAAAAAAGGTAAATATACTAAATTAGAAGTCAGATTATAATTGATGCCCCTTCGAATTAAGCGTTACCTAAAAATAATATCATTATTTTTAATGATTAAATAACTGATGCTTCTATTTCTTTTAAAATCCTTTTAGCGACCAACGCTTTTCTTCTACTTAAATAGAAAAAAGAAGAAGCTGTGACAAAAATCTTGTCACAGCTTCCTCTTTCGTACAAACGGTGTTCCAGAAATAGCTTCTGTCACAACCTCTCTCTATGATTAAATTTCTTCTTTAACAAACAATCCGCGATCAATCATACCATCCATCAGAAAGTAAAATTTTTCTTGGACCATTTCTTGTTTTGCATCTTTGAAAATATCTACAGCTTTTAGTCCATTCGCTGTTGTCACTGACATCTTCAAGGTACTGATATCTTTTGCCACCGTAATTTTCAGCTTAAAGCCTTCTTTACTTTGGGGAGTTGCTTGCAATGGACGAATTAATTGGAAATTGCCAGAGCTTGTTTCTGTAAAGCCGTTGTCACGCAATGTATACTTTTTAGCAGTAGGCGCTAATGCATATTGATATTTTGAACCCTTAATCGTTGCTGTCTTTGTAAATGCCATATACTCACCTCATCTTTTTCTTTCACTATTAATTATAAAGATAAGTATCAAGCATTTCAATCCAGATTATCTCTTCTTAGTCAGTTCCTGCAAACTGGTCACTAGCTGTTCTGCGAAATACTCGACTTGCTCCATCGTATTGCCATAGCCAAAGCTTACCCGTACAGATTCTTTTATTTCTGGAGCTTTTTTTCCGTACATCGCTTCTAAAACGTGGGATGGATCAATCGTTCCTGCTGTACAAGCAGATCCAGTGGAAACTGCGATACCTTGCAGGTCTAACTTCATCAGCAACAAATCATTATTGATTCCAGTAAAGCGCAAATTCAAAACATGCGGCAATTTATTATTCAAATCGCCATTCACCTGATAATCAATGTCTGCTTGATCCAATGTCGTTAACACTTTCTGGGTAAACTGTTCATACAACTCACGTCGTTTTTCCCGTTCTTCTTCTGTTAACAATTCAACAGCCTTTGCCATTCCGCAAATACCGGCTAAATTCTCCGTTCCCGCACGGCGTTTTTCTTCTTGCTCGCCGCCATGAAGCAATGGCGCTAATTGGGCTTTATCGCTTTTGAACAAAAAGCCGACACCTTTTGGTCCATTGATCTTGTGAGCTGAAATGCTTAGAAAATCAATGCCTAGCTCATGAGGTCGAATAAATTGATTTCCATAAGCTTGAACCGCATCGGTGTGGAAATATGCCGGATGATCCTTCAAGCGTTCTCCAATCTCTTTGATGGGCATTAAATTACCGATTTCATTATTGCCGTACATAATTGAAACTAAGATTGTATCTGGACGCAAGCTTGCATCTAAATCCTCTAAAGAAATATTTCCTTTGCGATCTACCGGCAAATACGTTACTTCAAAACCTTGTGTTTCTAAATATTTCATCGTATTGATCACCGCTGGATGTTCAATCTGCGTCGTAATCAAGTGACGGCCTTCCTGCTGGCGAGAAAAGGCTGTTTCCAAAATCGCGGTATTATCACCTTCTGTCCCGCCACTATTAAAGATGATCTCATGATATTTTACGCCAAGACTTTTACCGATGACTTCCCTCGCCATTTCCAATTTCCCAGCAGCTTGCCGACCAAATAAATGAACACTTGATGGATTACCGAATGTTTCTGTAAGGATTTCCGTCATTGTTGCGACTACTTCTGGATGCATGGGGCTCGTTGCCGCATGATCTAAATATATATTTTCCACAAACTTTCGAACCTTTCCCTCTGCGAAGTTTATTTTAATCGAAAAAAAGAAAAGGGCAATGCTGCCCTTTTACTTAAAATCTTTTTGTTCCATCGTAAATAATGGGCTGACAGATTCATTTTCATGAATTCGTTTCACTGCTTCACCCATCAAATCTGAACAACTGATAATCGACAATTTTTTAGGGTGGCGCTCAGGCCCAGTTAGAACAGAATCTGTAATACAAATGTCTTTGATGTCAGCAGCATCTAAATTTTCTTTTGCTGGAGGTGATAACAAACCATGAGAAGCACAAGCGACTACTTCCTTCGCGCCTGCCTTCCTTAACGTTTTCGAAGCGTTGGAGAAAACTTCTCCAGTGTTCAAAATGTCGTCTACCATGATACAACAGCGACCTTCTACATCTCCGATCACATATCCAGAATCTGGATTGCCTTCTTCGGCGACATCCACGATCGCGATTGCTGTATCTAAATACTCTGCCAAACTACGGGCGCGTTGCACACCGCTGTTTTTGGGAGAAACTACAACATAGTCATCTCCCACCATTCCACGACGACGATAATAATGCGCAAACAATGGCATCGTAAATAAATTGTCAACTGGAATATCAAAGAAGCCTTGGACTTGCACAGTGTGTAAATCAAGGGTCAATACTCTTGTTGCACCTGCGTCTGAAAGTAAATTCGCAATCAATTTTGCTGTGATCGGCTCGTGAGGTTTAGCTGTACGATCTTGTCTAGCATAGCCATAATACGGCAATACAACATTGATCGTTTTTGCACTCGCTCGCTTCAAAGCATCGATCATGATTAATAATTCTAAATAATAATCATTTACTGGCTCATTGGTGGATTGGACTAAATAAACGTCATATCCCCGAACGGTCTCCTCTAAATTAATCGAGATTTCTCCATCACTGAACTGTTTGACCGTACTTTTTCCTAACGGTACGCCACAGACATCGGCGATTTTTTCAGCCAACGGTCTGTTCCCATTAAGACTAAAAATTTTAAACTTATCCTTACTTTCTTCTGACATGGTGTCCCTCCAAGTATTTTTGTACCACCAGTTTAACATATTTTGAGTTATTTGCTGTAGATTTTACTTTTTCAATACGAGGGGAACAACTGATTGTTCGGATTTTGAGCAGAACGTCATTACTATTTTATCTGAGAGACCAATGAAATCGTGCCATTTCCCCACTCCGCCGGAATCACAGCCTCACTCTTTCCCCAATTATCATGAATCTTGTAAAATCTTTGTCCAGCTGAATTCTCCATAAAGCCATGAACGACGACCCAATGATTTTTATAACTGCTGCCCAGCAGTTGCAAAAGACCGATCATGACCGGCTCTCCAGCTAAGATTCGTTTAGTCACCCGCTGCCAAGACCCCGCGACGGTGCCTCTTGCTCGATAAGGAATCCGATAACAGCGAAAGAAACGATTCAAGCCCAAAGAAATCTGTAGCGGAACTGTGGGAAAATCAATCGGCTGTAATAAAGGCTGCAGTGCATGAACGAGCTCTTCGTTCTGAGGACTGTTCTTTTCTCGTAGACCATTTGGCAAGCAATTCTCATCCAGCTGATCCTGCCAATAAGCCAGCAATACACTACTAGCATAGGTGCCGCATAGAAATCCTCGCGGTGTCTTCCAGTCACGATAAATCTCAAAGCTCTCTAACTCGATCCACTGATTGATTGGATAATTCATTTTTTTCACCGCCAAATCATTTTCTTTTGTGTATCTTCTCAAGATATATCATAATGGATTATAACGGAAAGAACTAGAAAAAAGATGGAGGACACTATTTTGGACAAAACAAAAATCAAAGAAGATTTATATGAAGCAGTCAATGGTGAATGGATTGAAAAAGCGACAATCCCCGCAGACAAACCGGCAACGGGCGGTTTTCAGGATCTTGTGGATGGCATCGATGATCTATTAATCACTGATACAAAGAAAATGAGCGAGAATCCTTCCTTGATTCCCAATGATTTAATGAAGGAATACATCGCTTATTTCAATCTAGCCAATGATTATCAAAAACGCGATCAGGACGGTGCGGCACCTATGCTGCCCCTACTTCGACAAGTAGAAGCGTTAAAAGATTTGAATGACTTAGCAGAGCAATTAACTAACTGGGTTCTTGATGGACTGCCTTTACCCTTTGGCGTAGATGTAGACGCTGATATGAAAAATACTAAGATCAATGCTTTATTTGCTGGTGCGCCTAGCTTGATCCTACCAGATAAAACCTATTACGAAGCAGATCATCCGCAAGCGCCGCAGCTTTTGGCGATCTTTAAGGAAATGACGCTGAAATTATTCGACTTGGCTGGTTATGATGCTGCTGTAGCCGAAAAAATCACGGACGAAGCTCTTCAATACGATAAATTGTTGGCGCCTCACGTAAAAAGTGCTGAAGAAAATGCCGACTACAGCAAAATGTATAACCCTGAAAGCGGCGAAAAATTTATCCAGCATAGCCAACACCTTGATTTGAAAAACTTATTAATCGGCTTAATCGGCGAAGTTCCAGAAAAGATTATTGTGACCGAGCCGGCATTTTTCGAAAAACTTGATGAGTTAGTCAATACAAAAACCTTCCAGCAAATGAAAAGCTGGATGCTGGTCATGACTCTTAATGCATTAACCGCCTATCTCAGCGAAGAATTTCGTCAAGTCGGCGGCATATACAGTCGTGCGCTTTCTGGTGCGCCCGAAGCTCGTCCACAGGAAAAAGCCGCCTTCTATCTAGCATCAGGTCGTTTTGATCAAATTATTGGCGATTATTATGGAAAGAAATACTTCGGTGAACAAGCCAAGAGAGATGTTGAACAAATGGTCCAACGCATGGTAGGCATTTATCAAGATCGCTTGAGCAGCAACACCTGGCTCAGTGAAGCAACTCGTGAGAAGGCCATCATTAAATTGAATACTCTAGGGATTCATGTAGGTTATCCAGAAAAAATCCCAGCAATTTATACGCATTTCAAAGTAACGACAGCAGAAGAAGGCGGAACACTGTTAAGTAATGCCTTGCACTTCAGTCATTTGAAACGTAAAGAGGATTTCAAAAAATGGAACCAGCCAGTCGAACGTGATGAATGGGAAATGAGCGCAGATACGGTCAATGCTTATTATCATCCATTCCGCAATATCATCGTCTTCCCAGCTGCGATTTTGCAGGCGCCATTTTACAGCTTGAAACAATCCAGCAGTGAGAACTTTGGCGGTATCGGGGCTGTGATCGCCCATGAAATCTCCCATGCCTTTGATAACAATGGTTCACTCTTTGATGAGTATGGAAATCTAAACAATTGGTGGACCGAAGAAGATCAAAAGCATTTCCAAGCGTTAGCGGATCAAATGATCGCTGAGTTCGACGGTCTAGAAATCGCTGGCGGAAAAGTCAACGGTAAGCTGACAGTCTCAGAAAACATTGCTGATGCAGGTGGTCTAAGCTGTGCTTTAGAAGCCGCAAAGAAAGACAATAATGTGGATCTTGAAGGCTTCTTCATCAACTGGGCAACGATTTGGCGGATGAAGGCTCGAAAGGAATATACCCAATTACTCCTATCGATTGATGTCCATGCGCCAAACAAATTGCGAGCCAATGTCCAAGTGAAAAATCTGGCAGACTTCTACCAAACCTTCGATATCCAGCCTAACGATGCGATGTACTTGGCTCCTGAAAAACGAGTTAGTATTTGGTAAAACAATTTTTTTGCAACAAACGAAAAGGCAGCAGGAAGCTACGACAAGACTTTTGTCACAGCTTCCTGCTGCCTTTATTTTCTTTGTACATACTATTTAATCAAGCTTTTTCTTAATTCCTGTCCCCTCTTCTTCCGCTTCGAATGATTGATAATCTCTTGGCTAACGATTGATTCACACTCAGTCTCAACGATGTCTCGAAAACGGCGAACCCCGTTCTTTTGAAAAATCGTTAATCTCGTTAAAATTTCCATCAATGTAAAAAGTTCCTCGCACGACTTGCAGATGTCCGCATTTTTGCTAAAGGTCAGCTTGTGCTTCTTGCCATTGTCATCTTCAAAAACTGCTTTGAAGGAAAAATAAAAATCCTCCTTTTCCTCAAATGCCTTCTCACGGGATTTTTCAGACCAACTTTTTATCGCATAGGCCAATACTTCGTCAAATTTATCAAATGTAGGAGTTGAGGCAACGCGAAAATACTTCATATCCGGACGAACCAAACGCGTCATCTCAGAAAATTCCGCTCGACTCTTAAATAAACGACTTCGTACAATCTCCCATTCCTCGTATTCAAAGTAATCGTAAAAATATAGACAAAATTCACGCATTCTTTCACTTGGCCTACAGGTTAAAAAAATCTGGCGAATCAAATCCTTACACATGAGGGAATAATCCTCCATCATCATCGCATTGCGCACCAGAAGCGCCATTCCATACTCAATCACCACATCTGCATTTTGCGTTTCTTCGTAGTACTGACGAATTCTCGTTTCTAAAGATTCTCTTTTCATTTGAAACAATTGTCGTTCCTGTAACGGCTGCACGTTCATTCCCCTTTCTGTTTACAAAATACTACAATTTTTCGATCTCATGACGCATACGTTGAAGAAAAGCCGCATCGTCAGCTTCATCCACATAGTAAGTAGTCTTTCTTGTACCGCGGCATTCAGGAAATACCACTTCAGCAAACTTGCGAACACCATTTTCTTCAAAGATTGTCAGCTTTGTCAATATTTCTAACAGCACCAAGAGTTTCTTTCTCGGTATACTGATATCTGCATTTTGAAATTTTAGCTTGTGTTTTTTACCATGTTCGTCTCTGAAAACCGTATGGTACTCATAACCATATCGCTCCTTCTCAGGACGATTTTTTTCATCGTCAACCCAGTAGTTCTCATAAAGCCAATCCCGTTTTTTATTTGTAGGGGCAGATGCTGCTCGAACATACTTCGTTTCAGGTCTAATCCTTCGTGTCCTCTCGGAGAATTCGGCGCGACTTTTGAACAATCGATCCCGCACATTTTCCCACTCATTATAATCAAAGAAATCATAAAAATATAGACAAAACTCACGCATTTTATCTGTTGGTTCTTTTGTTAAGAAAATTTCCTGGATTAAATCTTTGCAGACAAAGGAATAATTGGTCATCGTAATCGCATTAAAAACTAAAATCGCCATACCATATTCGATCACTGATTCTGAATCTTGTGTCTTAGAATAGTATTGCTGGATTCTTTTTTCAAGATTCACACGCTTCATTCTAAACAACTGACGTTCATTTAAAGCTTTCACTGCCATTCTCTTCTCTCACTTTCGCTTAGAATTTTTTACTCTATAATGATACCTCTAAATGAAGCAGAATTTTACCCAAGATTATTTATAAAAAAAAAGATCTAGAATTCTTTTCCCGATGAAATGAAAAGATTGTTTCCTTCTCAAATCTGTGCTAGTATTTTTGCGGGGACTTCCCCAAATAAATCAGAGTAGAAAATAAAGCGTTAAGTGCTGGAGGGATGGGATGTTGTCCTCTGGACGAAAGACTTTGTCTGCGGTTTTATTTTCGCATTCGCTGCATGCAGATGTAGCAGCTCTATAAGGAGATGCTAGAAATGAAAAAACACCTTGATGCTAGAAGCATCACAACTATGGCACTACTGATTGCCATGATGGTCACCCTGTCTCGAATATTAGGAATCGAGACGCAATTTCTTAAGGTCAGCTTTACCTTCATCCCAGAGATTATTATGGGAATGCTCTTTGGTCCATTTTGGACAGGCATTGGTTCTGTAATCGCTGATTTTGTAGGAATGTCGCTATTTGCAAAAGCACCCTTTTTCATCGGTTTTACCATCAACGCCTTTCTAGAAGGAGCCATCTATGGATACTTTTTCTACAAGAAAGAGATTACTTGGAAAAACTCGATTCAGTCAGTGCTGGTAACAACGATCGTGATTAACCTGATATTAACACCTTTATGGTTAGCCATGATGTATCATGTCCCATTGAATAGCTGGTTAATCTGGGCACCACGCTTAATCAAAACAGCAATTTGGATTCCTATTCAAGCGGTTATTACCTATTTCTTAGGTGGCGTATTACCCTATAAACAATGGATTGCTCGATTCAATCGTGCACACTAATTCTTTACAAATGATTACGTTTATGTGAAAGTAGTTATACAATTCACAGCATATAATCCTTTAGAGACTGTCTTATCCCATAGACAGTCTCTATTTTTGTGTTATATTTCCCAAGCATAAAAATCGTAAAACGTTATATAAAGCGCTATGATGAGAAAAATTTAATAAGAAAGCTGGGAGAAAAATGAAAAAATCTGACGTTTTAATTGTCCCTAAAGACCGCTCACTGTACTTTTTCCCCGCCATCTCTGAGATGAGTGTTTGCTCGGGGAAAGAGTTACTTGCAGCAAATAACGAATATTTACGCCAATACTTGAAAGACTTTCAACTAATTATATTTTTAGATTACGGTTTTGAACCAGAAATGGCCGCCAAGATTCGTCCTTTCACAAAAGCTAAGATTGTTCTATTTTTCTGGAATCACTTCAAATTGGAGCATTATCGCAAATTGAATGCCTCACAAAAAGAACCTGCGATCAATGAAATTTATCATTTCGATCCATTAGAGGCACGAGATCTAGGCTTGAAGCATAATAGTTCCTTTTACACTCAGTCTGTTGGCGAGCCGCTTAATGAAACGGATTATGATATCTTTTTTGGTGCCAATGATAATGGCCGAAAGCAGCAAGCAATGGAGCTTAAGAATCGCTTCGAATCACTAGGCCTTTCTACCTTCTATCATATTCTGCCTAATCGCGGTAATGAACAAGCCGGTTACCTACCCTATAGTGAATATCTAAAATTGGTCAAGCGTAGTAACGGTATTCTGGAAATCCTACGTGCTGGACAATATGGGGTCACTCTTCGAACCTTTGAATCACTTTTCCTACAAAAGAAGCTAATTACCGCCAATGAGATGTTGCCTTTTTACCGACTTTACGATCCGAGAAATGTCTTTATGCTGGAAACAGATCTTAGCCAATTGACCGCTTTCTTGAATATTCCCTACCAGCCTGCCGATCAAGTGCTACTTGATTTCTTTGAAGCAAAAAATTGGGTCAAACGCTTTGTAGATTACGATCCGAAGCTATTTGAAGAATTCGAATATTATCCTGAGTTGATGAGGCATGCAAGTGCGCTGTAGCACTTTGTTGCTCATTTCAAGAGGCCCGTCAATTTCAAGAATAAGAAGGAAATTCCGAAACTTGCCAAGAAAATCAGTGACATAGGAACTGATGTCGGATGGTCCTGGTCGGCGCTTCTCAAATTTTTATGGCTTATTTCCCTAGTCGCTACTGATATGCCGCCATTTACTCGTAAATAGGAGCTGATCCGAAAGACTAAAAGACTTTCAGATCAGCTCCGTGTTTATTTGCAGTATTTTTGATAGTTAACAGTAAAACCTTCTATAAGAAAAAGAGTTAGAAAAAGGAGCAATCTCGCTTTCTACTAGTTTACTCGCGATTTCCATCATCGATTTCTTTTATAACACTTCCAAAATCGAACGTAGCTCATCAACAGATACCTGCCCTGGAGCTGAGGCCTTTTTCGCTGCGCCGAATGTTGCTGATGAGCCAAACGTTGCACCGGATACGCGACTGACTACTCCTAAACTTCCCATAGACATGGTAATTAGCGGACGGTCAGCATGTTTATGATACATTTCCTGTGTCGCATCCAGCAGGGTGATCACATCGGCAGTTGTTTGCGGCATCACTGCGATCTTACAGATATCTGCACCCAGCTCCTGCATTTTGCATAGACGCTCAATTATTACTTCTTTTGCTGGTGTCTTATCGAAGTCATGGTTGCACATAATGATTTTTTTATTTTTTTCATGAGCTAGTTCAATTGTTTGGCCTACACCTACCGCTGGCATGAATAATTCCACATCCAATAGGTCAAAGCTGCCTTCATTTAATAATACACGATACATCTCAAAATACTTCTCATCCGAAAGAGCCAGCTCACCGCCCTCTTGCTTTGTTCTAAATGTTACTAATAACGGCTTATTCAAAATTTTCTTAACCTGCTTTGAAAATTGAGCCGCAGCGGAAAAATCCAAGATGTCCTCATAGAAATCAATCCGCCACTCAACGATATCGCAATCGACCGTCGCAACAAATTCTGCTTCCTGAATGATTTCTTCTTTTGTTCTACCTACTAGAGGTACAATGATTTTCGGTTTTCCTTCACCTAATGTGACCGTATCAATCGTTACAGTTTTCATTCACATCTCTCCTAATCTCAACATTCATTCTATCCTACTGATAAACAGCCGTTACGGTCTGCTGTTGCAACAACGTTTGTTTTGTTCTCTTATCCTCCAGAAGTTCAATCGTCTTTAAGATATCTCTGGCTTCTCGAGTTCCTTCGATGATTCTTCGTGCGACCTTACTATCTCCTATGTTTACTCTGCTAGTGCATACGCCTGTAATTCTGGCAGCAACGGTGCATCAGCACGCATTCCAAGACAGATAAAACCCAAATCAAAATTCAAATTTATCATACAACCGTTCTCATCTTCAACCAGAAAGTCAGACTTGTTAACCTGTGTTAGTTTTGTAGAAGTATAAACATTTACCTTATACTTTTCAACAATTTCCATCATTGCCAGCTTCGTGATCAGATCCAGATCTTTTCCTAATTCTCGTTGCATTTCAACGATACTGACCTTCGCGGCACCGCGTTCTGCATAATATTCCACAACATCCAGTCCAACTGCCCCGCCACCAATCACGACAATTTCCTTACCCTTGAACTCTTGAAAATTATCCATTCCATTCAGGAGATCAAAAATTGAAAACACTTTGCGATCCGCTTTTGCCAGCTCTTCATGTAAGCCATTGATTGGAGGTAGCAATGGTTTTGCTCCAGTGGCGTTAACAATAATATCCGGCTTAATAGATTCCAGAGCCGCTGGATTGAATGGTCGATTCTTGTGAATTTTCAGATTCGGCAATTCTTGACAACGATTGATTTGATAGCTGATAAAATCATTGATTCTTTTTTTATCCGGTAAGCGAGAAATCTCCTGCCCCAGTCCGCCTAAGTAATCCTTTGCTTCAAACAGCTCAACCATAACACCAACTTCGGCTGCCGTTGCAGCAGCTTCCAATCCTGCTGTTCCGCCGCCAATCACTACCATTTTAGTTGGATTTTTTACTGGCCGCAGCTTGTATTGATCCTCATAATGTAAATCTGGATTTACCGTACAGCGAATAGGTCGTGCTTTGACGATACGATGGTCGGCACAGCCGATATTACAGGATATACACTTTCTTAGTAATCCTTCCTTACCTGAAGCCACCTTATTGACCCAATTTGGTTCTGCAATCAATCCACGACCCATCGCCAATAGATCAGCTTCCCCTTTTTCAAGAATTGCCGTTGCTTGTTTCGGGTCACGAATATTTCCTGAAGTCATGACCACCTTCTCTGGATAACGCTCTTTAACTTCCTTCGCCATAAAGCTCCGCCAACCGTCTGCCAGATTCATCTTATCAATTTGGTATTGCAGGCTGTCATTCAAAGCCGCTGACACATTCAAGATATCAACTTTATCCACAAAATAATCCAATATCTCCAAGGTATCTTGAACAGAATTGCCTCCCGGTAACAGTTCATCCGCACTGAAACGCAAAGCAATCGGAAATTGCGGTCCGACACGTTTCCGCACCGCATCCAGAACCAAACAAGTCAGCCGGGCACGATTTTCAGGAGAACCGCCAAACTCATCCGTACGCTTATTGTAAATCGGCGATAGGAATTGACTAAGCAAATAGGAATGCCCTGCATGGATTTCAACACAGTCAAAGCCTGAACGCTGTGCACGATCTGCCGCTTCAGCATACTTATCGATAATGGCATAAACTTCTTCTGTAGTCAGAGGACGCGGTACTGGATTACCCTTTTTACTAGGAACATTCGAAGCCGAAACTGGCTGATTTCCTTCCAAACGCAGGCCATAAGCAGAAGCACCAGCATGATTAAGCTGTACAGAAGTCGCCGCGCCATAAGCATGCATCCGTTCATTAAAGTTCCACAAGCCAGAAATATACTGGTCGTTGTCCATCCGCAACTGACGGGCGCCATTCGTGCCCATCGGATAATCGATGCAGGCATTTTCTAGAGTAATTAGTCCGACACCACCCTTAGCTCGTTGTTCATAATACGCTAAATGAGGAATACAGAAGGTACCATCCATATTCGCAAAATTTGTGCCCATCGGCGGCATCACGACTCTGTTTTTCACTGTCATCCGCTTGATTGTCAGCGGCTCAAAAATTTTTTTATATTTCTCGTTCATACGATCTCTCCTTCACTCTCTTTCTATTCCAAACCTGCAACTGACTTCTCCATAACAGAGCGAAATTCTTCTATCGCTAACAAGCTCTCACGTGTATCCTCCACATCCCACGAATAATCCCAGTAATTCGGCAGGAAGGGAAGCTGCATTCGTTCCTTAACAAAGGCATGAGCCGCTATTTCTCGTGTCTGTCGCACTGCTGCCGTTCTTTTAAAGCCTAAAAACTGCATCGTTTCGACTCGTTCCAATTGCTCTGTCGTAGATCGAGTCTGTTCTTCTAACAGATGAAACAACTCATGCAGCAAAACTGCTTCCTCTAGCTGCGCCAACGTTATGTTATGGTCATGAGCTATCTGCCTCAATGGCTGCTGATACATTCGAATGGTCTTCTTGTTTTTAGCAAGCTCCAAGGTCCCGCGAACTGTCTCTGTCTTGCCAGTTATCTCCTTTATTACCATGACACCTAAGCGGTCGCACAGTTCGCTTGGATCTACAAAATCAGCTGTTACAGCCAGCTGCTTCCCATATGCAAGCGCACCATCAATATAGTAGCGGATCTTTTCTGTAGGGATTTTATGAAAAAAGGTATCCTTACGCAATTCCAGGTATGCTAAAAACCGATCATCTGTTTTCAGCTTTATGGCATCAATACTGCTGATTACATGCAATGATCAACAACTCCTCGTCTGTCTGAATACTCGCCATGTCCAAATCCACCAGCATCATCAGCTGTGAAAAATCCTGTGTCGCAAAATCCATCAATCTAGCACCGGCACAAATATAAAAATCCGGTCGAACGATCAAGTCTGATTTATAATTCGCCATATCCTCCCATAAGGTGCGTAAGGCTTCTAGGTAATTTTGAATAGAGGTCTTGATGATTTGAGCATTCCCACGTTGCACCTTAATAAAGCCTTTATTGTCGATCACCCGGATAGCATTTCCAGTAGCTTCCTTTTTCCCAAAAATATAAAAATGTCTATTTTCCGCTAATAACTCGACACTTTCCTCTGTTCTTCTAAAATCATTTTCAGCAATGTCGCGCGCTTCCTCCAGGGTACACTGCTTCGATAAATCACAGGTCTGTACCTCGGTAGAGCCGGTTGCCATCGCTGTGACCTTCTGTGTTTGAGAATCAATATTGATATGCACCTCGACAGTTTCCTTAACGGCACCACTTTCGATGGCCTTATTCAACGCTTCGTTGCGAATTTGTTGAATCTCCTGCTTCGACGGATTAGGGATAATTCGTTCAACCACATCCTGTACCATCGAGAGCGCAACGCCAATCGAAGAGATCACCTCTGCATTTTCAGGGATGCTATAGTTCAGTTCCATCTTTTCCGCACAGTAGCTTAATAAAGAGGAGGCACCGCCGCCAACACCCACTAACGACAATTGTTCCTTCTCCAGTTTGTACTTACGAGCAAGTCCCATGATTACTGGTTCGATTTTCTCAAAAGCCTTTTCGAGAATAGCCGTAGCAGTCTCCTCAATACTCAAGTTTAAATACTCAGCTAATGGAGCCATCGCCTTGCGAGCTGCTTTTACATTTCCGTAAGAAAAATGCTCCTTTTTCACTAAACCAAGCACATTTGCCGCGCAGGTATTTGTCAATGTTACGCGCTTGCCATTTCTCAGTCGAATCGCCACATAATCAGCGGAATCTCCTGCCCTCGGTGCAAAGAATTCTAGCTGCGGATCAATAATTTCTTCCTCTGGAGTAAACACGGCATAGTCCATCCCTCCGATATGAGCACTGCGTGGACCCACGTCAATCAGCTTATGCTGTCCAGCACGAACCATACTGCCTCCAGCAACGCCCAACACTCGCACATCCAGCGAACTGATGTAGGTACTGCGTCCATTAATCTGAGAATAATCAATCACTGGACGACCATCCTTGATCACACCGATATTGGTCGAAGTTCCACCAACTTCAAAGTAAATCCCGTTCGAGGCTCTCAAATAAATCAAGGCTCCCATCACACTCGCGGCGGGCCCAGAAAGCATGGTCAATACTGGCCGCTTCTTCATTTCCTTAACATCCATCACACCGCCGTCACCTCGCATGATCATCAAAGGAACATCAACGCCTGTCCCCTTCACGCCTGTTTCGGTAGAATCAGCTGTTTCCAACATTTTCGGTAAAATAGATCCATTGATGACCGCTGTCCGCGTCCTGCGAGATAATCCATAAAGCTTGGTGATTTCCGAAGCCATCGTGACCTTCAACCCTTTTGCATGCAAGACATCATTGATCTGCCGCTCTGAAGCCAAATCATCAACACCAAATGCGCCGCTCGTGACAAACACCTGACATCCTTCTGCACAAAGCTCATCAATTGCCTGAGCAATCCTTTCCTCACTAAGCTTCTTTTTATGAATGAAACGGCTGCTGATTTGAATCTCACGCCCAGTTCCCAATTCCAAACGGTTCAAGCTGGTCTGACGTTTTGTCAAAAAAGCTTCAAAGCTGCCTCCAGCTGTCGCAATAACTCCCACCTTCGCCACATCACCTTCCAAAAGTGCATTGGTCGCCTGTGTGGTACTGTGTGCGACAAAAACAACCTCATCTGCTGAAATATCATGTTCTTCTAAACATTTTAGAAAAGAAGCAACGACGCCCTCTGCAACCCCCGCTTGTGCATCATGTGTCGTTTTTACAGAAGATTTTCCGATGATTTGTTTTGTTTGATTATCGATTGCCACTGCCTTGGTATGTGTACCACCAACGTCGATGCCTACTCGAATTTTTCTTTTCTCCATGTCTTCCTCACCTTCTTAGCCGAACCAGAAATAGGTCAGCAGCTCCAATACGATACAAATAACGATTCCTGGAATAAAAGCCATTTTCATATAGCTTTTACTTTCGATCTGAGCATACCCTAGTCCCCATGACACCCATGAGGTAGTGATATCGAAATGTCCCATACCGATCAGGATCGATATAAATAGCGGATAAAGAAATTCAACAGACCAGTCGGCGTTTTGCTGACTGACGACAGCAAGGATCGCTGCCCCGCTGCCAACTAGATTCATCGGTCCACGAAACCAAGTAAACGGTGATAGGAAAATAAATAGTAGACACAGTAACAATGTCGATTGAGGAATGACTCCACCAAGCATTGCTTGAAAATAAGGACCAGCAAAGGATGCAGCCGCATTGAACATGGCAAGACATAACCAGAAACCCACCAGCGAAGCTGTATCCTTGACCGCATCCGCATATTGCTTTGTCAACATCCGACTGATCGAACGAAAATCAGCGCCCAGCTCCTGGCAAACAACTAAAGCAAATAAGCCGCTAAGAATAAAGCACAGGATCATCGGCAATCTTAAAAGAATCACCCCAATCACTGGTAAAAATGGTGTAACTAACGCTAAATTCGGCGCGTTTTTAACTGTCGGAGCTGCTACTGTCGCTTCCCAGTTAAAGAACTTCGCTTCCCGTTTCATATAGATCAGTGAAAATATTGCTATGATCACCAGCATGACAGCAAATGCTGTAATTCCAAACGGAAAATAATCTGAGTATGTATAGTCAGCCTCCCCCGTGTTAAAAAAAGCCCGATATTGTGTGAAATTGATTGGATTCAGGAAAATTCCCGCAGCAACTGAGCCCGTATAAGAAAACAAGGCGATCCCCTTTGGTATACCAATAGAAAACAATATTGGCAACACCACAACAGCAATAGATATGACAGGACCGGCACCTGTCAGAGAAGTAAAAATGATTCCAGTGATTAAGCTTACCAAAACAAGAATGAGTGCAGAATTATCTCCTCCAAGCTCGACGGATTTTCGGATGATCGTCGAGGCAATCTCAGTATCCAAAAGTACTCGGCCAAACCAAGCCCCAAAAAAGATATTGACTAAGACACCACCCCAACTCTCCGGTGCTCGCTGATAGACCGCTTGCAGCATATCGACAGCAACTGATGCACTGCTTCCTGTTGCCAGTTGATTGATGATTGGAACAATCGTCCATAACGTCGCCATCAAAATAAAGCCGATCATTAAATTGTGCCCTTTAATCGAATACACGACCAACCCGACAAATGACAGCACTAAAATCAATCCACTTATAAAAGACATCATTCTCCCCCTTACTCCTAAAAGCCTGAATCACTCCCCAGACCCTTTACTCAGACACTTCTTGAACTGACTGGAATCGGCACAAAATAATCAGTTATTTTGCCCAATTCCTCGTCAGCCACTTATTTATTTGAATACATCGTAATCGATCGATCAGAAATCGACTCTGCGGCCTTCTTCTGCTGACAAATACGCTGCATAGATTACTTTAATCGTATCATAAGCTAGATCCAGACCAGACAACGGTTCGCGATTTTCTGCAACCGCATCAACAAAATCTTGGAACTGGTTCAAATAACCTCTTAAGGTTTCTTCTGAAACAAAGACCTTGTTCCAGCCAAGCTTCTCCTGCAGCTGTTCCGAGATATAGACATCCTCTAAGCCATCCTCATCAAGGAAATAGGTCGATAAGTTGTCCGCAGGTGTAATCGTATTAACTAAGGCGCTATCATTCGTGTACACTTCCACGTAGTTTTTCACGCCGCCCAGTGTATTGTCGTTAGAAATAGAGATAGCCTTTGTCCCATCAGTAAACGTAATAATGATCGTCGCGAAATCTTCCGTATCGACTGACTTCGCTGGGAAATAGCGTTTGTCATGCTCGTTCAAGTTTGGCGCTAATCTTGCGGTCTCTGCTGTTACACTTTGAATCCCAATTTCTTCCCCACGTGCTCTCGCTTCTCGTTCTTTTAAGAACAGCATGCCGCCGATTGGATGACTGCCTAGACGAATCAGGGAACCTCCGCCTGCTAATGACCAATGAGCAGAAGCTGGAGAAGTGGATGAACGAATGCTTTCTTCCCCCTTCATATACATAATCTTGCTTTTCTTCGCTTCAATGATTTCAGCTGAGCGTAAAATATTTGGTGAATACACATAATTCTCCGCATACATGAACAAAACATCTGAGGCTTCAAATTTTGCCCGACACTCATCGATATCCTTTAAAAGACTCTCGTACATTTTTGCTTTTGGAACAGTTAAACCAATCGGCTCTTCCTCGTCCTCTTCACCGAAATAACCAGTCAATGGTTTTTCACAAATGACATGCTTTCCAGCCTCCAACGCTTGATAGGCAAGCTCTAAATGAGTCACTGGCGGTGTGATAATATCGATCACATCAATTTCCGGATCTTCAAGGATTTCTTCATAGGTTTTAGCGACCTGTTCAATAATGTCCCATTTTTTACATAACGCAACTGCTTTTTCTTCAACCACGTCATAAACATATTTGATTTTGAAGTCCACACCACTCACTCTTGTGTAGGCATTTGTATGGAAATTTCCCGCAAATCCTGCGCCGATAATCGCTGCTCTTACTTTTTTCATCTATTCATTCTCCTCAACTCGAATTATTTACTTGCTTCTGCTAAATTAGTGATTTCCTTCATACTGATAAAAGCTTCTGGACCAAAAACTTTTTTATATCTGACAAATACGATTAACGCTAGAACAAAGGCCAACCCAGATACCGCCGCGTTATAAACCATCGTATTCATCGTATTCGTATTAGCCAGCCAGCCGGTAATAACAGGTGCTGAAAATACGGCAATCGAATTCAGACTATAGACCATGCCGGTGATCTTCCCTTTGCTTCCTGGGAAAAGCTCAGCCATTGTGGTCAATCCTAATTGCAACATGCCGCTGGTAAAGCCGGTCACCATCACGGTGATAAAACACAAGAGCGGTAATGGAGCAATCGTTAACGCGATCAAACAAACCATCGTGATCAATGGATAGATCAAACAGATAACGATCGGGCGAACACGATCTCTTACTAGATAGCCCGTAACGAAGACACCAATAACGACACCCAAGCTGAAATAAGTCAACATTTTAGATGCGGCAGCAACACTCATTCCCGCATATTCCTCAGCCACTTTCGCCATCCAGACCTGCACGACTGTAAAAATCGTCGTCGAGGTGAAGCCCATTAAAATAAGGCAGACTCCCTCGATTGCCATCTTCGGTTTTTCATAAAAAGTTCGTTTGACTTCTTTTTCTGCTGCACCAGATTGGGTAGACAATGCAGGAAAGCCACGAGTAAACATAAAGACAATATTCAAAACAAGATAGCCAATCACAATATAAAAGGACAGGCTGTAATTCAGATTTTTTTGAATAATAAAACTAAATATGAACGGCATGATAAACTGCCCGGCTGCCGAAAAGAACTTGATTGCTAGATTCGCTGTTCCTGCTGATGTCGGAAAAATTTCCATCAGCGCAGGATAGGTCCCCGCATCAATAAAGGAGTTACACATTCCTGCCAGCACAGCGAAAAACAACGCAATCGGCACATTCGGACTGAGCAAAATCCCCATAAAATAAACGATAAAACCCACCATACCAATGAGAATGAACGGCTTTCGTCCAAACTTATCAGAAAGCACTCCTGAGATAAATAAAACAATAAATTTCCCGATACCGATACCGGAAACAACTAAACCAAAGCCAGTTCTATCCGTTCCAAACTGCTTCATCAAGGCATCCATATTCATTGAAAGGATAATGACACTTACGCCGATCACTATATAGTTCAAATACATGCAGACAGCAGTCAAAAAATACTTATTCTTCATTTTCTACCTCCAATATTGTGTTAGTTTTCACAATAAGATATAAAATTAATCGTTTACATAACAAAACTGTCAGTAATAGTTATGGATAAAAAAGCGCTTTTCTTTCCAAAACCGCTATAAAACGAATCCATGATAGAAACAATCTCAATTCTCCGCATTATTCATAACAAAAAAGTTATATATCAATCTGTGAAAAATGATACAATTATAAAAAGAAATCTTGGAGGGGAACCGATTGAATATCAAAAATCTAGAAGCCTTCTGTCGTTTGGCAGAGTTAGAGCATTATGGAAAAACAGCCGATGAACTAGGGATCGCTCAACCGACGCTTAGTCGTACGATTAAACGTATAGAAGAAGAGCTTGGGGTTGTCCTATTCAGACATCATGGACGGAACATCCATTTAACCAAGATCGGGAAAATTTACTATGAAAGTGTCCAACAGGGGCTCGAAAAAATTGCTGCCGGGACGAAATCTGTTCGCGATTTAGTCGATCCGTATTCAGGAAGTATTGATCTAGGCTTTATCTTTACCCTAGGTCCAGAGATTATTCCACAGCTGCTGCAGCAATTCCGCAGTGATAGCCATCGCAGGAATTTCAAGTTTAAATTCTGGCAGGGAAATAGTCCAAGGCTGATTGAAAATGTAAAGAATGAGACCTGTGATTTTGCCTTATGCTCTTTTTTGAAGGACGAACCTGAAATCGAGTTTATCCACATATTAGATCAGCCGTTGGTAGCTATCGTTGCTAATAGTAATCCTCTTGCGTCAAAAGAAACTGTTTCACTAAAGGAACTATCAGAATACTCCATGATCTTATCCCTAGATAAAACCTACTACATGGAAAAGCTCTTTGAAAAGCAGCAGCTGCCCCTGAAAATCTCCTGCCGCGTAGAAGAGGATCAGGCATTGGCCGGACTCGTTTCCATCGATATCGGGGTGGCTATTTTACCCTTTAATAATTTACTAGAATTTCATGATGTCAAAGTTTTACAATTGGAGGAGTCGCAATCCCGCTGTGTCTATCTCGCGAAAAAGAAAGATGCATTGCTGACCTCAGCTGCATTGGAATTTGAGCGGTTTCTAACAAATAAAGAATTCCAAGAAAAGCTTCTGCCAGAGCCTAAATAATAGGAAAAAACAACCGATCCACGAAAGGGGTCGGCTGTTCTATGGCATTACTTTTCGGTACTCACTCTATCTATGAGTCCCTACACAAAACATAATTATGTCTTTAAATACTTCTTTTTTGCTGTTTAATAAAAAATCGTGAAAGTATTATTTCTACTTTTTCAACTTTGTTATATATTCTACATGCAAAGAATAATTCTAACGTTTTTGAGGAGGAGTATTATGGATAATTTTGAGTATCTGGATGACAAACAGTGGTCACCGTTATGGGAACGTTACTTGGCAAATGCATTGGCTTTTGATCCTTCACTGGCTCATGAAATAAACTGTATTATACCAATTCCCCAAAAAACAGGTGTCCTGATTTTTACAGATGATCATATCTATTTTAGTAAAGTCAGCGCAATAGCAACACTTCACCGTTTTTCTTTAAAACATTCTTTTCCCGAGTATCGAGTACTTTCGCTTTGTTTAAAAGAAACAGGCTGCTTTGGAAAATACAAATTTCCTTGGGTCTGCCCTTACTTTTGCTTGTTCCCATTAGAGGGAAAAGACCAAACGACCTGGATTAATCCCTATAAAATCTCTTCTATTTTCAAACGTCAGGGACAGCACTACGCAGAAATGACTAACGGACTTCATCTGATCCTTCCTGTCCAACGAAGACGAGTTATTTCTAGAGCAGAGCTTGCTTGTCTTATTTTAGCTACTATGCGCCGTGGCTTTTTTCACTTTGTCATTCCTGGATATATGCCACTAGATTATTTGTACTTTCCCAATACTGCATTTGCGGACACTCTTCGTGCTCAATCAAAATTAAAGAAGTTTCGAACCGCTTTAGGTGAGCTTAACCATCTTTATAACAGAACTTATTCTCTTTATCACTGTGAAGAGCTGATTGATGATCCTCGAGATATCGATGGGATTGACTGGCTGTGAGTTGATATTGAAAAAACATGCTGATGACTAGAATGGACATCAGCATGTTTTTTCAGTCTTTCTAACCACGCCTTTTTATTTGATGAGACTAAATATTAAACATTCGAGTCTAAAGTAACACTAGATAGCCTATTCCGTCTCTGACTTCCACTTTCTCAGCGTCTCAATATCTATGCCGCTTGTCTCTTATATCCCTTTCAATGAGAGAGAGGTTTGCATTAAGTTTAGAATCGCATTCGTTTTTCTTCCCGATTCCTTTTTCGCTCTTCTTCTCGGCCGATTTTCTTTCCCTTTGCTATGCCTTCATCCCTAGCGTACTCCAACTCTGCCTCTGCTATTGCTTTGGCTTTATCGATTTTCATGATCATTTCCTTTTCCTCCTCTTCCAATATTAAGAAATCTGTCTTCTTTTTCGCTTCTTTGATATAGTCAGGGGCGTCAGTCTCCCGAATTCTAAGTCTAATAACTCTTTGACGAACACTTTTAGAATATGCTGGGAATCCTCCGTAGTTAATAATTTTTTGAATAATAGATCGTTGGTTGGTAAATACACTTGCATCTCTTTTTCCTGCCTTCCAGACAACAGGTTTTCTCGCCTACATTATCGCATGGCAAAACAACCGCTATCAAAGTCCTCTTACTCTAAAATACGCAGAAAAATAGAAAGTATTTACTTCAAATCAGCGATCTCTTTTTAGTAAAACTCTTTATTATAAACCAAATAGAAATCGATTTCAAATCGCAATTTGACACTTACCCCCCTCAATTTGACCTGTTTTGGGCAAAAATAGGGGGTTTTTACCTCGAAACGAGTCAAATTGAGGGGGGTAGCGGTTATTTTGCGATTCGCATATTTTCGAAAAATTGATTATCTTTTAGTCACCGGCCGGAACAAAAATCATTTATCGAAATGGAGGAAGAAAAATGATCCAAAAAATTGGCAACAAATTACAAGTTCAAATTGATGCAGGCGAAGACAAACCAAAGAAAATGACTTTTCAAAATGTAATCGATGAACCCACCGAGGAAGACGTTCTTGAACTGGGAAATATCTTAACAGAGCTTTCACCCGAAGGCAGCAATCTAGATGGCGTGATCCTAACAAGTCAATCACGTTATACCAAATAATAGAAGGAGGAAAAAACATGGTAAAAATCGTCGCAGTTTTTAAAAACAGTCTAGGAAAGAGTCATACCTGGAGCTTCTTGAATCCAGATCAAAAAAAGACAAACGCAGAGGTCAAAAGCTTGCTGCAACGTCTGACTCACGTAAAATTATTTCACAAAGATGGCGCGGTTCTCTTCGACTCGGTCGAAAGCGCGAAATATGTCGAAACAACTGAGAAAGTTATTTTCTAAGTAATAGGAATTTGAGAAGTGCGGTAGCGCTGCCGCACTTCTCTATTAAAAGGAGGAAAAAATATGAATGAGCAGCTTTTGTCGCATCAGCAGATCTTTTCACTTAAACCGCAAACGTTAGAAAAACGTATCATGGATTATTACCAAGAAACACAAAACAGTAGTTTAACGATCAAATATATCTTAGCTTTACGCGTGAGATGCCAGTTAGGTGCGCAGGAGTTTGCTCACATTTTGCAGGATCTTGTTCGCTATCTTTTCATGAATACCAAAGCCACACGTACTATGAAGCGGTTCTTCTATTATTTTCAGGATTACTTCATGGATTCTGAGTGGAAACGATTACGCTTAAAAGTCTTTCCATTAAGAAACTTTGGCGAGAAGGTCCAGTCAATTGTTCGATCACTCATTTCAACTGTCCGACCAGAAGAAACTACAGAGTCATGATAACCACCTACGTAAATAAAAAATAAAGAAAGGAAACGAAAAAGATGAACCAGGATTTAGTAGTAACATTTGGAAAAAGCAACGGCAAAGAACACAACTGGACCTATAAAGGGTTAAACCCTAACCTGTCAACGCCAGAAATCAAAGAAGCTTGCGAACTATTAACGACACTAGATATTTTTGAACAAGATGGCGTAAAACTATTTGATTCAGTGGTTACAGCAAAAGTCTTAACTCATAGAGAACGTCTAATCTTTGATCCAGAAAATGATTGCGCGCCTGACGAGCCACAGTCCAACGAACCAAATTGTGCAGAGGAACGCTATTTTGAAGTCAGCGATACATCAGAAAAAACAAAAGAAAACCTTCCATTCAATGTAATGAATTCTCGGACACCTTTTATTGCGTCTATCTCGAATTTAGCATTAGACCAACCACGTGGGCGTCATTATGAACAATTGACGCAGGTTCAACCGCTAGAAACTACAGAAGTCTCAATAAAAGTAAAAAAGGATGCACTTCCACCATCAAATAAACATCATCAGGTGGAAACTATTGATAACGGCGGTCAAAAACAGGAGTCTGATACAAATCGTATCCCCAAAGCGGAAAATCCTAACACAAAAAAAGATAAAGGACTGTTTCAGCGTATCTTCGGAAGAAGGGGTAAAAACAAAGAAGACCCTGCCAGCAATCAACGAGAATAAGCTTTTTCACAACTAAATCCTGTTAATCATGCGTAGGAAGGACTAGCACCCCCTACGATCACGATCCTAGGGGGTATATTTGAAGAAAGAGCAGGTATTTTAAATGAAACTTATCGTATTTTCAGCTGGAGGAACCCTTCTTGATTATCTATTCGGAGGAAGCGTCCCAATCATTGGTATCTTTTTGTCTATGACTGGTTTGGACCTTCTAACGGGATATGGCAAAGCACTGAAAAGTCATACATGGGCATCCTCCATTAATCTTTATGGCCTATTTACCAAATTCATCACCTTTTCAACGATTATTTGTGCCGCTGCATTAGATAAGATCGCACCGATTGTCGGTATTACCTTACCCGTCAATGTGGCACTGATCTGGACGGTTTTATTGATCATCTATGAAATCGGCTCCATCTTGGAAAATGCCCATGACTTTGGTCTGAAGATCACTTGGCTCCAAAAGTGGCTGCAGATCTTTGAAAGCAAAGTCGATGACTATCCTGATAAAGATGATCAGGAAAATAATGTTCAATAAGGAGGTGGACTTATTACCTAACACTGAAACAGCTTTGCAATACGGGTTGGTTTTACGTGGAAAGATTTGCTATTTCATGTCATACAGACTTGGTGAACGTTCGATGGATTGCTCCAGCTTCGTATTCCGCTCGCTGATTGCTGCTGGCTTTCTTCCGAAAAATGCTTTTATCGGCAACACGGAGACACTCTTTGGATTAAATGGAACTTTACTGAAGGAAATTAATCGCAATGATGTTCGTCGGGGTGACTTATGGGTGGCTGGGTATGCAGGTGCCTCACTAGGATCAGCGGGACACACTGGCTGGTTCTTAAAAGATATCTATGGAGACGCCTTGCACTGTACGTATTCCAAAGGCTGTCAAAACATTGCAGTGACGAAAGCGATCGGCTGGATGGGTGATTATTCAGGCTTGCCTGTACGCTATTTTCGGGTGAAAAATACCAGTGTTAGCGGTCCATGTGAAAATAGCAGTCAGCAGCGAATCTTATCAATCGATGGTTCTTGGGGACCAGCGACTACTAGACGCCTACAGGAAATGTTGAACTGTTCAATTAAAGACGGGATCATCAGCGGTCAGATTGTAAACCGTGCCAATCAGTTCATTCCTTCTGTTCGGTTTGGTTACGGCGGATCAAATGTGATCCGTGCACTCCAGATCTTATTACGTGTGTCGTCAGATGGAAATTTTGGCCCTATCACCTGCCTTGCCTTGCAGCAAAGGATGGGGACAATTGCAGATGGCATGATCAGCCCAGAATCTGATTGTGTAAAGGTTCTGCAAGATCGATTGAATAAAGGAACCCTATGACGAAATGTATTCTGAATGATGACACCCGTAATTTTTGATCGTGGAGTTGATAATTAATAGAAATGAGGGGATAAAATGATCCAAACTAAAATCTTATCTGCGCCAAAATACAACTCATTTTTTGAACGGCAGGCAATCGAACGATTACTCCATTTAAATCATTATTTTCCTACAAAAAGCCATTACCCCATCCGACGACTTCGAATCAAGGAAAAACATATCGTACCAAGTAATTATCAGGATGGGCAATGGCACCTTTGTCCTGGTTGTAAACACGCATTCCTTGAAGAACTGGGGGATTATATCTACAGCTATCATCCCAACAACTTGAATCTTGCAAACAACTTCATCAGGTTTGATCGAAAAAAGTGGGAGAACGCAGTTTATTGCTGCTCGAAGGAATGTTTAACCAAAGTAGTCGTGAGATTTGCTCTCGCCAGTGTAACAGATCAGGGAAAGAAGTTTATCCATATGAGGCGAATCCGTATGGATATAAAAGAAGTTATTGAGAACTTTCATTGATTCAGACAGATCATTACAAAACACTCAAGATGGAAGGACCGCTGTATCGCAGGTAATCCATTTTGAGTGTTTTTTTGTTAACCCTTCACTTACAATACTCACAAAACAACTCTGCCATATATTCTTCATCCTCTTTGAAGTCACTTAAAACCCACTCTACTAACATGTTAAAGAAACCACCACATAAGAATTTGATTGTATATTTTTCTTTTTCGGGAGAATAAAATTTATCACAGACGAATTCTTTGCATATCTCTTCTAAAAATGAATTACTTTTATCAAGCAGCAAATAAGACAAATTGGAGTCTATCAAGTTCATCATAAGCGTCTTTTCTGTTTTAAAACTAGAAAAGAACATTAAAACGATGTCATAGGTATTGTCTAATCCGATATCAGATACTTTCTTTTCATACTTCGCAAAAAAAGTATCTAAATAATCCGTTATAACATCTTCCAATACCTCGTAATTCCTATAAAAGGCCATTCTAGAGACGCCCGCTTTTGTCGTTACCTCTGTAATTGAGATTTTATGAAACTCTTTTGTCTTCATTAAAAGCATCAGTGCAATGAAGATGCTTTCTTTTGTGATTGCATTTCTATAACTATTCAGCTTGTTTGCCATTACAATATCCCCCAATCTGTAACGTTTCATGCTTTTGCCCTTGAAACATCTTATTTAGATTACTATACTGCAATCACCAAGACGTTTCAATCGTAACGTCAAAAGGAAGGGAAATGATAAGTATGAATGAAAATAGAAATAGTAAAAAAAGATGGACAGAAAAAGAACTGGGCTCTCAGGTTGGTAAAAATGTCATTATTACTGGTACCGGAGGATTGGGTTATGAAGCAGCAATATCTTTGGCAGGCGCAGGGGCGAACGTCATCATCGCCGGACGCAATGCCAATAAAGGAGCAAAAGCCGTTCAAGCAATCAAAAACGAGTATCCTCACGCAACAATTAATTTTCAAAAACTTGATCTGGCTGATTTAGCCTCAATAGAAAATTTCGGGAAAATTATACAATCAACATTTGAAAAATTGGATATTCTAATCAATAATGCAGGCGTTATGGCAACTCCTGAGCGGAGAGTGACAAAGGATCACTTCGAACTACAGCTTGGAACAAATTATCTAGGTCATTTTGCATTAACTGCTCAGCTTCTTCCTCTTCTTCGCAAAACACCAAATGCTCGTGTCGTAACGGTTAGCAGCATGGCTCATCGTTCTGGAGAAATTCATTTTGATGATTTGCAATTAGAACAGAACTACGATCCGAATGTCGCTTATTCGCAATCAAAATTGGCTTGTTTAATGTTTGCTTTAGAGCTTCATAAGCGCAGCATTGCTTCAAATTGGGGAATTTCTAGCATCGGTGTTCATCCTGGTGGCGTTGCGACAGATTTAATGGATAATGGTCCTGGCAAAAATCTCTATACGAGGTTAATCTATCATACCCTTCAAACACCTAGTCAAGGAGCCCGCGCCTCTTTACTTGCAGCGACATCCCCAGAAGTAAAAAGTGGTGACTTTTATGGTTCAGCAAGAATGATGGAAATATATGGCTATCCTAAGCTGATCAAACCTGCAAAACAGGCATTAAATGCAAAGGTCTCATCGCAGCTATGGGATCTATCATGTGACTTAATTCATGTTGATTTTAAATAAAGTAGGCGATTACTAATTACTTAGAAAATTCGAAAAATGTAATAGCCAATCGAACGAACTGCTAGCAAGTAAGGTTCGTTCGATTGGCTATTTCTATGACAACTATTCTAAGCCTATTCCTTTAGTTTAATTATAGTAACTTAATGACTTCTCCTGATTCCTTGTCGAAGAAATGTGCTTTTCCTAAGTTGAAAGCTAATTCTACTTGTGCGCCTGGTTTATGAAAATCACGTGCATCAACCTTGGAAACAAACTCCGTTTCACCGACTTTAGTGTATAAGAGTGTTTCTGCACCTAATAACTCAGAAACCATCACTTCCGCTTGCACAACTGCTCCGTCTGAAGAATCAATTGCGATCTGCTCGCTATGGATATCTTCTGGACGAATACCGAAAGTAAGTGTTTTTCCTTCATAGCCCTTGCGAACCAATGTGTTCTTTTCACCCTCAGGAATTTTCAAGCTTAAACCATAACCGTCTTTTATGAAGCCATCCTTTAATGTTACTTCAAAGAAATTCATTGCAGGCGAACCAATAAAACCAGCAACAAAGACATTTTTCGGAGTGTCATAAACTTGTTGTGGCGTTCCAACCTGTTGAATCACGCCATCTTTCATGATGACAATTCGATCGGCCATTGTCATAGCTTCCGTCTGGTCATGGGTAACATAAATTGTTGTAGTTCCTAAACGTTGATGCAGCTTAGCAATTTCAGCTCGCATGGATACTCTTAATTTGGCATCTAAGTTGGATAAAGGTTCGTCCATCAAAAAGACTTGAGCATCTCTGACGATCGCACGTCCTAATGCTACCCGTTGTCTTTGTCCGCCAGAAAGTGCTGCTGGTTTTCTTTTAAGGTATTCAGTCAGTCCTAAAATGTCTGCAGCATTTTCCACTCGTTGTTTGATTTCAGCAGGATCATATTTTCTTAGTTTTAGACCGAAAGCCATATTGTCAAAAACGGTCATATGCGGATACAACGCATAGTTTTGAAAAACCATGGCAATATCCCGATCTTTGGGTGCTACTTCGTTCATGACTTGATCACCTATTTTCAGTTCACCCTCTGTTATCTCTTCCAATCCTGCTATCATTCGCAAAGTCGTTGATTTGCCACAACCTGAAGGACCAACGAAAACGATAAACTCTTTATCATCAATCTCTAAATTGAAATCAGTAACTGAATATTTTTCTGCATTGTCATATTTCTTATGAATATGTTTTAGTGTGAGCTGCGTCATTTAATATCCCCATCCTTCTTACTTTTTAATACCGATAAATCAAGATTCTCTAAGGTTTCAACATGCACATCTGCATGTGCTAAGCTTTTTCGGTTTCCTACGCCGATAGCCAACATTCCAGCTTTTTTAGCCGCTTCAATCCCCGCATAGGCGTCTTCAAAAACGATGCACTGACTTGCAGGAATACCTATTCTTTTAGCCCCCAATAAAAATACTTCTGGATCAGGTTTCGCTTTTGAAACATCGTTACCATCAACAATCACATCAAAATAATCCTGTAATTTTGTATTTTTCAAAATCAGTCCTGAATTTTTACTCGCAGAGCCGAGAGCAATTTTTAATTTTCTATCCTTTAGCTGATTCAGCAATTCAATTACACCAGGTAAAATTTCTCGTTCATCCATCTGGCTAATATAGCGAACATACTCTTTATTTTTTTGTTCCATAAATTTGTTACGTTCATCTTCTGAATAGCTTTTATTTCCTAATGATAGCAGGATATCCAACGACTTTATTCTGGAAACACCCTTTAAGCGTTCATTGTCTTCTTCTGTAAATGGAATGTCTAATTGATCTGCTAGTTTTTTCCATGCTAAAAAGTGATACTTTGCAGTATCAACCAACACACCGTCAAGATCAAAAATAGCACCTAAATACTCAGTCAATACAGTTACTCCTTACATTCTTTATTAATCTAGCAATCGATAAGCTGGTTCGTCTTAAGTTTACCTCAGCATTATCCAATGCTTCACTTAAACTTTCAGGCTGTCCAATAATCGAGAAACACGCGCTAATCCCATAAGCTTCATAATCACTGAACTCTTGGTCAACGCTGCCGCTGATTGCTAATACAGTTGTTTTAGCAGGAGCTCGCTTAGCTATTCCTACTGGAGCTTTCCCCGCCATACTCTGCTGATCCATTCTACCTTCGCCAACAATAATGAAATCTGCATCTTGTGCTCGCTGATCAAAATCTAGTACATCTAAAACAAAATCGATTCCATGAATGATTTTGCCCTTAGCGAACCCTGCGATTCCAGCAGCCAAACCACCGCCTGCACCACTTCCGGGGGTATCAATTAACGTTTGATTGATTAATTGATAAACTTGTTTCAATGCTTCATCCGTTTTTGATATCTCTTCAATTTTTAGGCCTTTCTGCGGTCCAAAAATAAAACTAGCGCCAGATGCACCACATAAAACATTCATTACATCTGTCACCGCATAGATTTCTGCCGTCAATTCTTGTACATCTGTGTCATCTATTCTGACAATTTTTGACAAACTTCGCCCATTCGGTTGCAATAGATTTCCTTCTTTGTCATAAAATCTATAGCCTAAGCCTGCAGCAAGTCCGATTCCTCCATCAACGGTTGCACTTCCGCCAACACCGATATAAATTTTCTTCATCCCTTTTTCTTGAAGACGAATGATTAATTCTCCAAGACCAATCGTAAGGATATCCAACGGTCGGCGTTGTTCCTCAGAAAACATCGGCAAACCAACTAAATCTGCCATTTCAAAAAAAGCTTGATCTTGAAAATGCATGTATCGCATGGAGAATGGCTCACCATTCCAGCCGCTAACTGTCTCCCATCTTTCTTCCATCGAAATAGTTTGCGATAAAGCATCCAATGTTCCTTCACCACCATCACCTACTGGTAAAAGTTCAATCGTTGCAGATGGAAAAACTTGTTGGAAACTTTCTCCTAGGATAGTTGCTGCTTTTTTAGCAGAAAGACTACCTTTGAAAGAATCTGGCATCATTAAAATTTTCATCGTATTACCTTCTGCTCCATTCTAATTTATCTGCTAATAAATAGTTCTGACCTTCAATCATGATTGGCAGCTGCTTGGTAGATTCTTTTTTTAATAAAACAGAGTCTTGGGTCATCTGAACAGTAATCTTTTCATTTCTCCAATAAAAGTTGAACGTGAGCTGCTTCCATGCATTCGGAAGCTGTGGATTAATTTCTAGCACATCACCTTTTTTAATACCTGCAAAGCCAAAAATTACCGTCAGCCAAACCGCCCCCAATGCTGCACCGTGAATCCCTTCATCGCTTGTATGGGGCTGATCATTCAAATCAATTCGACAAGCTGCTTGAAACATCTCATAAGCCCACTCTGCTTCATGAATTCTAGCTGCAACAATCGCGTGAATCGCTTTACTTAATGATGAATCATGAATTGTTCGATCTTCATAATAATAGAGATTTTGTTTGATTGTTTCAAAGCTAAATAGATCTGGCTGTAAATAAAACAGCATGACTAAGTCTGCTTGCTTTAGAATCTGCCGATCAATGACTTCTTGTCGAGAATACTCGGTCAGAATTAATTGATTCCCTGCCTGTTCCTTATACTTTGATAAGTCAATTACTGGTTTTTCCAAGAATGTATCGTCTTGTGGAATTAAGCCATCAGTATTTTTATCTGGTAAATAGAGTTTGTCTAAAAATTGTCTAAATTGTTCTTGCAACTGCTCATCACCGACCTGCTGCTCCAAAGCAGATCGTACATTATAGGCGGCTAAATAATTGGTATACGCATTGTTATTGACGTGTTCCGTATATTCATCCGGACCAATCACATCATGAATTTCAATCCGACCATTTATCTCGACACCGCGGCTCAACCAAAAAAGAGCTGTTTCCTTTAATAGTTCTTTCCCATAATTATCCATAAATTCCTGGTCAGCCGTCGCTTGATAAAGATCCATCACAGCATAAGCGATATCCGCAACAATATGATGCTCTGCTACAGCCGATGATATAATTTGCCGTTTCCCAGTACGAATATTTATCGCTGCGTATTTTGGTGTCTCTTCATACCCTGTTAAGGCGCTTTCCCAAGGAAATAAAGCACCTCGATAGTTATTCTGTCGCGCTTTTTCTTTTGCTCCAGCCAATCTAAAAAATCGATATTTCAATAATTTTTTTGCAGTATCGGGCTCATTATGCAAGAAAAAAGGAAGGATGAATATTTCTGTATCCCAAAATACATGACCTTTGTAGCCTTCGCCTGTTAACCCTTTTGCTGCCACACTGAATTGTGAATCATCGGGGGTCATAATTTGCAGATGATAGCATGCAAAATCTAAAGCCAATTGGTCAAAGGCATTTTGACTATTGACTACTACCCGATGTTCTGACCAAAAATCATGCCAAGATTTTTTTGTTTCCTTCGCAATTTTTTCATAAGATATTTCCTGGGCTGCGGCCTTTTTAGCAGACTCCAATGGATCATCAGCTTCTAAGCTGGAATATATATAAGCCACTTTTTCAAAAACGAATGAATCATTTTTCTGACAGCTCTCTTGAATGTTTGTTTGAATTTTTCTATTTTTCGCTGAAATAATTCCTGATTTATTTAGACGCATAGCCAGACCTACTGTCAAATGACTCTCAATCGTCTCATATTCAGCTACCAATAGGCGTTCATCATACACACGTATATCACGTTCGATTAAATGCTGGTTGCCACCGTTAGAAACTTGTCCATCAATCCCCGTTTTGATGGAAATTTCAGCTGAACCACTCAATGGCTCTACGATCAGTTGAAAAGCAATTTGTTCCTTATTTTTTTGACTAACAATCCGTTTATTTGTAATTTTGAACCAATCGCCTTGTTCCGTTTGCCATTTTAATGAACGATTCAATTCTCCTGTTGATAAATCTAGCGAACGCTGATAATCTCTCACTTGCGGACTATTTAAGGAAAAAATCTCGCCATTTATTCTTAACTCTTGTTCAGTGATATCAGGCAGATTGACTAATTCAGCTGCCTCTGTACCGATCGTTCGATCAAAAATGCCCCGGACAAAAAAACCTCTATCCTGATTTCGATACTTTTCCTCATGTACTGCACGAACTCCTAAATAGCCGTTTCCCGTCGTCATTAGAGTTGCTTCTTTATTTAGTGTTTCTTCCTCAAATTGATTAAATTCTATTTTCATAGTTCTACTTTTTCACCTATTTCAGCCGATTGATATAATGCTGCAATCACTTTTTGAACAATATAGCCTTGTCTGCCATCAGCAATTATTGCTTGTGGATCTCCAGCAACTTTACGACAAAAATGATCTATACTGGTAAAATGATTATTCGTTTCCTTACTTTCGATTTGTTTAATAACTTTAAGTTCCCCAGCTTGATCTGTATAAATTTTACCAGGATAGAGATTTGCACCTGCTTCGTCACCGCAAAGCTGAACATCTAAAACCTTATCCGCTTGTATATTTAACGCGAAAGATGTATTGATCCGAAGAATCCCGCCATTTTCAAATTCTAATGTTCCAAACAAGGAATCCTCTACTGTGTATTTTTCTGGGTCCCAAAATCCAAATGAACCTTGGTTCTTACGAGGACCGATTTTTTGATATTGATAACCCGAAACTGCCTTGATTTTTGGAAAATCCAATAGATATAACGCCGTATCCAACATATGTATTCCATAATCAATCAGCGGACCGCCGCCTTGAAGTGTTTTATCAATAAAATTTCCCCAGCCAGGAACCCCTGAACGTCTTAAGGCATTTGCTTCGCTATAATATATATCCCCCAATAAGGCAATGTTTTCCTTCAACATCTGCGCTTCCGGTGAATAACGATGTTGAAAATCATAAGCTAAACAAACAGATTTTTTTTCTGCCAGCTTCCACATATTTTCTGCTTCAAGGCTCGTCATGGCTGGCGGTTTTTCGCAGAATACTGAACACCCTGCCGCTAATGCACTCATTACACTGTCATAATGAAAGCGATTGGGTGTACAAACACTTACGATATCTGGTTGTTCCTCTATCAACATTTCTGTAGTTGATGTGTATGCCTGCTTAAATTGATTTCTTTGACAAAAAAGCTCGGCCCTTGCTAAATTAGGATCAACCACTGCTACTAATTGAAACGTTTCTGGTTTTGTTAAATAATAGGCTGCATGGACTTTTTCTGCTACTTGGCCAGCACCGATAATCGCTATTTTTTTCATTACTCGTTCCTTTCAAGAAAAGCATAGTTGAGCGTTCAACTATGCTTTTCTCATACATTCCTTTAAGAAGTTGATAGAATTTTGATAAATTTTAGGAAGATCTTCTCCACGTAATCGGCACTCGTATACTAAACAACCGTCATAATTGATCTCTTTGATTGTCTTGAAATGTTCAACAAAATTGATGGCTCCGGACCCCGGCTGATACCGATGATTATCCGCTAAATGTATGTGTCCCACATAATCCTTTTGCTCGATCAACGCTTTTGAAATACTATCTTCTTCGATATTCATATGGTAAAAATCAGCGGTAATTTCAACATGCACCAATTGATTTTCATCAATGTATTTCCGAGCATCAGCTAATAAGTTGATCATATGATCTTGATACCGATTCAATGGCTCTAAATATATTTTGGTTCCCGTTTCAGCGGCTATCTTCTCTAACTGAATCAAAGAGTCACTAACTGCTTTAAAATCTCCAGCTTGACTTCTTGGAGAAACCATCGGTGGTAAACGATAGGTAAACATGCCCCAAGCCGCAGGAACAACGATGCCTTTCCCGCCTACTTCAGCTAACGCTCTTAAAATATCAGAAATCTGTTCAATCCCTCGTAAACGACGTTCTTCAATAAAATCACCGATCCACCCATCGTAACCATTACAGGCAGTTTCTACTAAAATCCCCGTTTCTTTCATTGCTTCCTTGACTTCTTCTACGTGTTCGACTAACAGATTGCCATCTATTTCGTAGGTTTCAAACCCTAACTCTTTGATAAATTGAAATTTTTCTTTTATGTCTGTTGGGAAAAATGCTTGATCTTGCGTGCCAAATCTCATGATATAATCTCCTTATTTGTCTTCGTTCAATCCTTTTAGTTTAAAGCTCTACACCCATTTTCACGCTTAATGAAGGGTCTTGGTCAATGTAGCGCATATAGGCTTCCGCACTTTCAGCTAACGGAACAATTGGTGCAACAATCTCTGAACAATCTAAGTAACCGCTCATTAGCAGTTCCCAGCAAGTATCTTCAATTCGTTTGCGATTCCAACGCGGATATTCGGGATTCGGCTCACTTGAAGCCCGAGCAAAAATAATCTTCGCATTATTAAAATGGGCTTCACGACCAAAATTTAATCCTTCTGGGAATGGTTTAGCAAAAGCAACATAGGAAATAATTCCGCCATAAGCAATGCCTCTCAAGGAAGCTTGTAAAGCACTAGCAGCCCCACTGGTTTCAATGACAGAATCGACCCCTATTTTGTTGGTAAACTCCTTCATTTTTAAACCGACATCTTCAGTTATTGGATCTAGACTATGAATCGCACCAAATTTTTCCGCTAATGTTCGACGTTCTTTGATTGGATCAATGGCGATGACCTTTGCACCAGCATTAACTGCAATTTGTACTGCGATTAAACCAATCGCGCCAAGACCAAAAATTGCAACAAAATCACCAGCGCGTACATTGGCTACGCGGGTACCACCCATCGCAAATTGTGCTGGATCGTAACATACTGCATTTTTCCAACTATCCAAGCTTGCCATTTTCCGTAGTTTATAGTTGTCTACACCTTTGGCGACCACTGTTTCTCGAATGGGGCCATAAGTACAAACAATCTCTCCGATTTGATATTCGGTAACCTCACTGCCTATTTCCACTACTTCTCCAACCACCATATTTCCTAATGGCAGATCGCCGAACTCAATACCGCGAGGGCTTCCTGCCTCACGTGGCATAAACATATTCCATTCTGAAGAAAACTCATCATCGATAAATGGACTGATCCCTCTAAAATCAACGACTTCTGTTCCAGGCTTAGGAGAAGCAAACTTCACCTTAATCAGTACTTCGTCTTCTAAAATAGTTCTTTCTTCATACTCTTTTAAACCTGCTACCCGTGGTTCAAGTGCTACTAATTTTTTCACGATTTTCATCCTCTTTTTTTAAATTATCCTTTGACGCCGCCTTCAATGGCTCCGCCTTTAATAAAACGTTCTGAAAGTGAGTACATGATGACTACTGGTAAAGCAGTAATCAGTGAAGCTGCCATCATCCTGCCCCAAACATAGTCTGGGGTACTAAATAACGTGTTCAGTCCGATTGGCAATGTAAACTTATCGGTTGATGAAAGGAAGATCGATGCAAACAGAAAATCATTCCAAGAAACCATAAAACAATACACAAAAACTGAAATAATCCCCGAAAATGCTAGAGGTATCATGATTTGAATGATGATCTGAAAACGGCTCAAACCGTCGATCATCGCCGCCTCTTCAATATCTTTAGGGATTGTTTCAAAGTAACTGCGCAACATAAAAATTGCTGTCGGTAATGTTTGAACCACCATTGTTATGACTAAAGAAGTTCTAGTGTCATACAAACCCAATGAAGAGATAATTTTGAATAGCGGAACGACAATCAAAATACCTGAGAACATATACACCGTATAGAAACTCGCATTGATTTTATTACGTCCCTTAAAGTTTAGACGTGCTAATGCATAAGCGCCACCAATTCCAATAATCACAGCGATAACAGATGCAAACAACGAAATAACAAAGCTATTCTTAAAATAGTCGACAAATGGAAAAATCTCTGGATTAAAAATATCGACAAAATGTTCTGTCGTGAATTGACGCGGTAAAATACTCGGCGTAGTCGAAATCGCTTCACTGCTGCCTTTAAAAGATGTCATTAGCATGATCCAAAAAGGGAACAGGTTAATTGCTAAAAAGCAAATAACCATGGCATAAAAGAAGATTTTTTTGACTTTTTTATTTTTAGCCATTGTTTAGATCCACCCGCTTTCTTGAAATTAGAATCACGACAGCAATAATAACGAATAAAATCACTGAAATAGCCGAAGCTTTACCTAAGTCATTGAAGGCAAAGGCTGTTTTATAAAGATAGACACCTAATATATCCACTTTATTTGTCAGTAAATAGACATCAGTAAACATATAAAACATCCAAATAGATCGCAAAACAATAACTGTGGCGAGGACCGGCTTGATCGCAGGCAATGTAACGATCTTGAATTTCTGCCAGAAATTTGCGCCATCGATATCCGCCGCTTCATACAAGCTTTTATCGACCGTTTGCAAAATTGCCAATAAAGAGATGAAGGCATAAGGATAGTAGCGCCAGATTGCAAAGATTACGACTAAAGCAAAACTTGAACCTGGATTATCAAACCATAATGGTGCTTCGCTGAAAAGATGTAATTTATCGACTAAAAAATTATTGATAATACCATAGCCATTATTGAACATATATTTCCAAGCAAAAATTAAAGAAATAGAAGGTGTGACATAGCTCAGAATAATCAAAGAACGAACCAATCCGCGGTATTTAAATTCACGGTTAAACGCAATCGCCACTGCTAAGCCTAAAGCGGTGCTTCCCAAAACGACTAACGCTGTATAAGCGATCGTCAAACCTAATGATTTATAAAAAGCTGGGTCCTTTAAAATATCTAGATAATTGTTCAATCCAACAAAAGTAGACTTTAGATTCGCATTCAACGGCAAATCTAAAAAACTAATTTGGATATTTGACAGCATTGGAAAGAAAACCAATACTGCCAATAAAATCATGCTTGGTGCTAATAAGGCAATAGCAAATTTTGTATCTGTTTTGTTTGCTATATTTTTCATAACCCGCTCCTACTCCTCAATTGATTCTTGAGCCGTTTTTAATGCTTTCTCAGGATCTTCCTTACCAACAGTTACGCCATTTACCGCTTTTGAAATAGCACCAGAGCTAGTAATATCTCCCATTTTTGTAAAGTTTTTATCGCCAACTAAACCAAATACTTGGACCTTATCAAATGAGCTGGCAATTTCTTTCGGAAGCTCGCCAAAAGCACTGATTACTTCATTTGATTGGTAAGAAGAGCTATCGACAACTTTTTTGTTTACTGGTTGTGCTCCGCCAGGTGACATTAAGACCCATTTTTCCATATTTTTGGCTTCTGATAAGTACTCAACAAATTTTTCAGAAGCTGCTTTTTGTTCTTTATCTAATCCAGCAGAAATCGTTAATCCCGAAACTGTTCCATAAACGGCCTCTTGTTTGTTGGTTGGAATCGCAAAACCAATATCTTCTGACTTTCCTTCTTCAAAAACAGACGGCAAAATGTACGTTGAATAAATCGCCATTGGGGTTGAACCATTCATGAAAGCATCTTTAATCTCCGTTACGTCATTTGAACCTGGCATGGTGTATTGCGATAATTCTTTATAATATTCTAAAGCCTGCTTCATTTCCGGCGTATTAATCGTCACTTTTCCTTTATCATCCAGCACATTTGCATTATTCGAAAGTGCAAACTGTGAAAAGGCTTGCTCAGTCATTGTACTGTCGGCGGTCGGCATTGCAATGCCATATTTCTTATTGCCTGCATCATTAAAATGCTTCGCGATCTCTAAAACTGAGTCCCAAGTTGTTGGTTCTGAGAATCCAGCATCGCTCAGCGTCTTTTTGTTATACCAAATACCTTGAACCCAACCGCTTATCGGTGCTGCAATATATCCTGAACCATCTTCTGTACGAACCAATTTTTTGGCGCCATCGTAATAATTGTCTTCACCAACATTTTTCATGACACTGCCAACAGCTTTTTGATCAATCAGTTCATCCTTATCCATTACCTTCGCGAAGTCTTGGCTAACCTCAATAACACCGGGAAGCTTATTTGAACGGGCCAACGTAACAACTTTTGTGTTATACGCATCTTCTTCAACGGGCATTTGTTTCACTTTAATATCAGGATTTTCTTTTTCAAAATCGGCAACCAGCTTATCAATTACTTTCAGTCGATCTTGTTCAACAGAAGAATGCATGAACTCAATTGTCGTTTTCTCATCATCCTTCGCACTTCCTCCTCCACATGCTCCCAAAGTCAGAGCCAACACTGCCAATGCCGTACCAAAAATCATTTTCTTTGCTTTCATTCCACTGTCTCCTTCTTGATAGTTCTAAATTTTTTCCAACCAAACAAATTGGTAAGGTTCCAAAATTACTTCCTGTTGGATATCGCATTCTTTTTTTGTTAATAAATTAATATAGGTTCCAGCATCAAGTGAAATCGTTTGGGCTTGATCGCTCATATTATGCAATACGTAAACCTTTTCATCTCTAACAATTCCAAATGTTGCATGATTCGTTTCCAGAACTCGCATAGCACAATTAGGATGGAAAGCTTCCTCACTTCTCCGCAGTTGAATCAGCTCTTGAAGTTCACGGTATACTTGGTTTCTAAATGACCCACTTTTCAGTAAGCTGTCACAAATTTCTGAAGCTTTATATTTCTGGCGATTAATTGTTCGATTCGCGCCTGTCTTTTCAACACCTTCATAGTAGTTGCGTCCGCCTAAAATACTTTGCACATAAACTGCCGGTATCCCAATAATCGTCAATAAAATAGAGTGAGCCACCATGAAACGCTTCAGACGCAGCTCATCTTCATCTGATTGGTTACTTAAAGCGTCAATATAGGTTGTATTAATCTCGTAAGGACTGAAAGAACCATCTGGATTTTGTTTATAATTTACTAGTGCTCCCTCTTTTTCTATACTAGCAACTAAATCAAGAATTTCTGTTTCATCAATAATTCCTCGAATCGGATTTAGACCAATTCCATCATGAGATGCTAAAAAATTGAAGAAGGATACTCCTTCCGTTGGTAGATAGATTTCATTTGCCCATTTTTGCAAATAGCTAGTATTCCCTGTTCGAATCGCATGCAATACTAATGGAGGTAACGGAAATTGATAAACCATTTGCGCTTCATTAGTCCCGTCCCCAAAGTAACTGATATTATCTTGATGAGGCACGTTCGTCTCTGTAATCAAAATCGTTCCTGGAGCTACCTCTTCCACAATGCTTCTAAAAAGCTGAATGATCTTGTGGGTTTCTGGAAGATGGATACTGCTGGTTCCAGCTTTCTTCCATAAAAATCCTACTGCATCTAGACGAATAAAATCTGCTCCTTGATCTACATAAAACAGCAGCACATCAATCATTCTTAATAAGACCTTCGGATTAGCAAAATTCAAATCTACCTGATCATCACTAAAAGTCGTCCAAATATTGCGTATCTTCCCATCTAAATCGACAAACTCTGATAACAACGGTGACGTTCTCGGTCTTGTAACCATACTTAGATCAATCGAAGGATCACTTTCGATAAAAAATTCCTTATAGCTAGTGCGATTATTCAAGTAACCTTGAAACCAATTACTTTTTGCAGACATATGATTGCAAACGAAATCGAACATCAAACGAGCATTACGATTCATTACCTGAACATCTGCCCAATCACCGATTTCGGGATTTACCTGTTCATAATCAATCACCGAAAATCCATCATCTGAGCTGTAAGGAAAAAACGGTAGGAAATGTACAATTGGAAATGTATCTGAAAAAAACTGCTGATACATTTTATTGAAGGTGGTTAATTTAGTTTCTCCATCCTCATAAAACTGATCGCCATAAGTAATCAAAAACACATCATCTTGATCCCATTGTCCTTTTCTAGGTCGGATATTCTTATTTTTATATCCCTTGATTCTTTCAGATATTGCTTCTTTTAGAAACATTGCTTCATCTTGATGCGGATAAATTGCAGAAATGATTTCTTCGATCAAATAGAAAACTCCTTTCTTGTGGGAGCGCTCCCACCTCACACCAAGATAATATTATAGTAAGCGGTTTCTGTCAATTGTTTTTTTAAATAATTAACCACCTTTATGGACAAATCATCGATAATCCAGTAATATTCTAGCTGTGATGGTACCGCTACCAGCGTTAGGAGGACTTTTTTTGAAACCAACAATTTATGATATTGCGAACAAATCTGGAGTCTCTAAATCCACAGTTTCTCGTGTATTGAACAATCAAGATAATATTTCACCAGAGGCCAAAGAAAAAGTTTTAGCAGCAATTAAAGAATTGAATTATATGCCGAGTAAGTTAGCACGTGGTCTTACTGGTAACGGATTTGATGCAATATTGGCTCTTTCACATCGATCGGTTCGTTCAACAAGCGGCAATCCTTTCTTTTCTGATGTTATCCAGTCTATTTCAGCTGTATCAGAGAAAAATGATTTTGATTTGATTTTGCAAACATCTAAAAACAATCAGGAAGAAGCGCAAAAAATAAGAAATAAACTCAATGAAAAATTGATACGGGGGATAATCATCTTAAGTGCTTCTCAAGATGAACAATATCTAGAGGAACTTGATGCGCTAAAAATTCCAATCGTAATTATTGGAAAACTGGAAAAGGAATATGAATATATTTATTCGGTGGATACAGACAACTATAGTGATAGTTACCAAATGATTCAAACTTTGATTGATCTGGGACATAAGGAAATAGCCTGTCTGCATGCTCCTCTGAATATTCATGTATCAGCAGACCGAGTAAATGGCTATCGTAAAGCTTTATTTGATAATTATCTAGATATAAAAAATGAATGGATTGTCGATGGGGGCTATGTGCTAGAGGAATCTATTCAGGCGGCTAAAAAATTATTTAGTGGTAAACAATTACCTACTGCTATCTTTGCAACAGATGCTCTAAAAGCTCTTAGTCTCTTTCAAATTATTGAAAAAGAAGGGTATAAAATCCCTGATAACTTTTCTTTGATTGCATTTAATGATGAGTCCTACTCTGCCTTTTTCACCCCTCGTCTTTCAGGAATCAATGTTCCTACAAATATTTTGGGTACAAAAGCAACAGAGCTACTTTTCAAGCTGATTAACGGAGAGAAAGATTTACCAAAAAGGGTCATCGTACCCACTGAATTGATTTTGACGGACTCTGTGGCAAGAAAATAGATAAACATGGAGCTGTGACAAAAGACTTGTCATAGCTTCTTTTCCCGAATAAACGGTGTTCCAGAAGTAGCTTCTTCTACGCAAGCTCCGCATACAGTTACTGCTAAGTTTCACTAAGCAGAACTAGCATTCGGAAATAAGCCGAAATTTCACAAAAATTTGAGAAACAATTTTCGGAAATTCCTTCTTATTTCTTGAAGCTGACCACTTCTATCACAACCTCTGTTTATCTTTTCATCTACAAAACCACCTGAAAGTTTTGGTTCGTCTTTGCTTGAATTATTGGATGCTGCTTCAAGTAATCCGCAATTAATTCTGTCATATCTACCTGAATTTCTCGCACGATTTTCTCCGCTCCGAACATCTCATAATTTCCTCCACCAATTGCTCGGTAATGATTGGTGACTATTTCCAGTTCTTGCTCTGGCAGGATTGCTTGATTTTGGAAGGTCAGGTGAGTGATTCGTTGGCCAACAGGTTGATTCATGTCAATAGTATAGTCGATCCCTTCATACATATCATAATTGTAGTATTGCGGCTTAGGTTTGATAAAGGCAGGATTGAAAACAACCTTCCCCTTTTCAACCGCCAGATAACTCGCAGATTGCTCTAATGCCGCACGCAAGTCGACTCCGCTGACTTTGATCACAGCTAGTGTATTAGGATAGATATAGTTTGTGATGACGTCCCGCATAGTGATCGTTGAACCAAATCCTGTTCCTTCGTTATTGAACAGAGCCGTTCCAGAAATTTTTGCCTTACTAGCTTTCATTTGCACGCGATTAATAAATTCTACATAGGGATGCTCCACTAAACGCGCTTCCATCGGATCGTTAATCGCCATGTCACCTTTAACTCGTCCCAATGTTCGGTCCAGCCAATCGTCTAAATCCGTTTCTGCCGTTTCAACGGCTGCAAGAATTTTCGGATCAGCAGCCACATCTTCTAAAGAATGCACCCCGGCTTGGCTATCTGTCACTACTACTTTTCCTTCTATTTTCTCAACTGTCAGCTGGATTTCTCCGATGTGATTTCCACGATACCCTGGCTGAACAACAGGCACACCATTGACAATGTCAGCAATTACCCGATGCTGATGTCCAGTAAACAGCGCATCAATCCCTGAAACCTCCTGCAGCAACTGATAGCCTTCATTCTCGCCAGTCAGAGCCTCAGTTGGTTCTCCTGTCATTAAGTTCCTTTCGAAGCCGCCATGATAACTGACCACTACGACATCTGCTTGCTGCCTTAAGATTGGTATATATTTTTTAGCAGTCTCAACAATGCTTTCAAATGTAATGCCTTTAAGAGTGACGGGCTTTTCCCAATGTGGAATATATTGTGTAACCAGTCCAAGAACAGCAATTTTTAATCCTGCTTTTTCAATAATCGTATAGGCTTTTCCAAAGTAGGGGTCTCCTGCTTCATTCAAGATGTTCGCTGCCAGAACAGGTGCTTGATAGCTGTCGATAGCTGCTTGTAAATACTCCAAGCCATAGTTGAACTCATGATTGCCAATAACTTGAACGTCATAGTTCATTTGATTAATTGCTTTGGTTAACGTACCAACCGAATACTTTCCTTGAGCAATATAATAACTTAACGGTGAGCCCTGAATAAAGTCGCCATTTTCAATCGTCACAACAACACCTTCAGCTTTTTCCCGTAATTTCTTTAATTTTGTTGCGACTTTAGCCGCACCAAGGGCTAGATCGTGTTTTCCAGCATAATCAGTTGGGTAAACATAGCCATGCATGTCACTGGTTTCGAGAAAGGTTATCTTCAATCGTATCGCTCCTTCATTGATTAGACGAAAAAGACCGAAGCACAAAAAGCAGTTCGGTCTCTTCAGTACTTTTATTAGTTTATTAACGCATGTCCAGAGTCTTCAACACATGCCCTGAAATAAAATTTTCTGTCGTTTGATGGGTGATTCTTCCCTGCTCCACACAATAAAGATTATAGCCGTAGCGTTCTTCAAAGCGGACCAAGCCGTCGCCTACATTTTCTCCGACAAAGGACATACTAGCCACAGTAAAATAAGGAATACCATTGATTTCATCCATAAAGAAGTGATGCGTGTGTCCGTTTAAAATACAACGAATATCATATGGTTCAATTAACGCTAAAAAGCGTTCTGTGCCAGGCCATTTTGGCATATTGCTTTGCTGTGACAGTAAATGGTGGTGGGTTACCAATATAATCGGTTGCTCTTTATATTCTTCCAGCACCTCCGCTAGCCACTGAAGCTGCTGCTCATCTACAATTCCATCTGCATAGCCATAGCTGGAATTATCAAAGGAGATGACCGTAAATTCTGGATACATCACAACCTGATTGTAAGGTTTTTCAGAAGCCTTTTCTCCAAACCAGCCAGCCCAAAAGTTCTCCTTAATATCATGGTTACCAAGTGTGACAATCATCTCTGTTTCGCCCAAAGCTTCCTGCAGCCAGTTCTTCAGATAGCGATAATCTTCTACCTCGCCATCTTCAGTCAGATCACCGCTGATGATTACCAAATCAAGTGTTGTCCGTTGTTGCAGCTGATGCAGATACTTCTCCAACGGAATAAGCGGACTTTGCATCTTGGCTAACATGCCTTTATAGCCGCCTTCGCTTGTTTCATATTCTCTGCGAAAATGTATGTCTGATATATGCAATATATTCATGTGCTATCTCAATTTCTTTCTTATAATTCCGGTTATTTGGTCCAAAATAAATACGGTAATAACAACCCCGATTAAAATAATACTGACCTTGCTCCATGACCGTGTTTGGATCGCAAAAATCAATGGTGCCCCGATCCCGCCAGCACCTACTAATCCTAGTGTAGCTGCACTTCTAACAGCAATTTCAAAATGATTCAATGCCAATGAGCTGTAAATTGGCAACAAATAAGGCACTCGAACAAAGAAAATCGTTTGCCAAAAATTAGCTCCAACCGCTTCCATCTCTTCGGTTAAGCGTTCATCCATCGCTTCCATTTCCTCGGTAAACAGCTTCCCTAACATACCGATTTGATGAACACCAATCGCCATCACTCCAGCAAATGGACCTGGACCGACAACTTTCACAAAAATAATCGCAAAAACTAATTCTGGAAAGGCTCGCAATACATTGCAGACGAACTTCCCAATTTTTGTAACTAACGGATGTGCCTTCCAGAGATTAACAGCACTCAGCAAGGTTAACGGAATCGCCAAAATTGTCGCAATCATCGTTCCTAAAAAAGCAATGCCAATCGTCAACAGCAGCAAACTTACTAAATCCTCTCCACTGCCATCATAAAGAAATGCCCAATCTGGCTGCGCCAGTCCTTTAAATACATCCATTCCCATCGAAAGAGAAAAAGTACTTAAACCTGAATAATCCAAACTGAAGGCTGACCAAATCACCAGCAGCGCCACAACTGTAAGAAAGAGCAATGTTCGTCTACTCATGTCGCGAATCATCATAACAGTGACCTCCTCACACGTTCACTTAGTTTATCTACCAAGGCCACCGTGACTAAAATCGTTAAAATAATTATTGATACCCGTTCATAATTTAATAAAGCCAGTGAGGAATTCAAAATAACGCCAATCCCGCCAGCACCAACATAACCCAGCACTGTTGAAGCCCGTACATTCACTTCAAACGCATAAAACATATAGCTGACAAATTGACTCAACACTTGAGGAGCAATTGACCAGAAAGCAATTTGCAACTTGGTAGCTCCTACTGCAGCCGCCGCTTCGATTGGACCATAGTCAATTGTTTCAATTGCTTGAAACATCAACTGAGAAATCATTCCAAAGGTAAAAACAGCAATCGTCAGCACCCCAGTAGCTTCTCCTATGCCAAAAATAGCGACAAAAAGAGCGGCTAATAGCAGGTTAGGAATTGTCCGAACCAAGCCCAACAAAAACCGAAAAATAGTGGATAGCCAGCGGTTTTCTGTCACGACCGTCGTTGCCAGAAAGCTGATAGGAATCGCAAAAGCCACACCAATCACCGTTCCGACTAACGACATTTGCAGCGTTTTAACCATTGGAGTGACCAGCTTCGACAAATAACTAAAATCCGGATGAATAAGCCGCGACAAAAAGTCTGTCATTTGCCCAGAGTTGGCAAACACCATCGCAAAATCAGCCGAAGTCAGACCCACACTCGCTTGAAAACAAAGCACTAAAACTATCAGAATCAACAGGTGCTTGTACCATTTAAAGTGGACAGTTTCTTGCAATTTCATCGCGATCCCCTGCCTTTTCTTCAAAAATGGCTTTGCCGTAAATTTGAGTCAGTTGTTCGTCGGTCAAAGCATCCGGCGAGCCATCAAAAACCACCTGTCCAGCTTTTAAAGCAATCACTCGCGTAGAAAACTCCCGAGCTAAAGGTACCGAATGAAGATTGACAATCACGGTTTTAGCCATTGTTTGATTAATCTTTTTCAAATCCTCCATCACCTTTTGGGTGGTGATAGGATCTAAGGAAGCCACCGGTTCATCTGCTAAAATAATCGGTGCTTGCTGAACGAGCGCACGAGCAATCGAAACCCGCTGCTGCTGACCACCGCTCAGTTCATCACTGCGGGTTTGCAACTTGTCAGATAAGCCTACTGTTTCCAAGGCTTCTTTGGTTCGTTGATAATCTTCCTGCGTAAACAGCCCAAAGATACTCTTCCAGGTGGAATAGTAGCCTAGTCGGCCCGATAGAACATTTTTCTGAACAGTACTGCGCTTCACCAGATTAAAACTTTGGGAAATCAATCCAATCTGACGGCGAATCAGTCGCAGCTCACGCTTATTGGCCTTAGTTATGGATGTACCGTTAATTTGAATGTTGCCATCTGTAATTGGAACCAATCGATTGATGGCTCGCAATAGCGTACTTTTACCTGCACCACTTAGTCCAATGATCGAGACAAATTCCCCATCTTCAATAGTCAAATTGATATCCTTTAGGCCCACCACTCCATTGGGATAAACCTTTGAAACATTCTCAAAAATAATCATGCTCGTTCTCCATTTTTAAGCGATCGCCGACACATTGGTCGACAATCGCTCGTGTTTTATTCTGCAGCTTTTTTAGTATATTCTCGAATCGTATCATAGGCTGAATCGGCAGCTTTTTCGTAGCCTTGGTGACTCCATAAGGCCATCGCTTCTTTTCCTTCTTTATCGTCTTTCATGCCTAAGAAAACTTTTTTGATTTTTGCTTTCAATTCTTTGTCCATATCAGGCTGAACAGCAATTGCATCATTAGGGATATCCCCTTCTGTTAAATACAATACTTTCAAATCCTTCATCAGGTCATTATCAGAAAATTTTGAAGCAAAGACATTACGCGCACCTTCAAAGACGAATGCTGCATCCATTTGACCATTTAAAACAGCAGTAATTTCACTTGGAATATCATTCACCGTGGTCATTTTCGCATCCGCTGTTGGATCAACTCCGGCATCCTTTAACTCCGCTACTGGATAAATATAACCGCTGGCAGAATTAGGACTCAACGTCGCAATATTTTTTCCTTTTAAATCTGTTAACTTTGTCATATCGCTGTCTGCTTTTACTAGAACTTCTCCTTTGAAGGTATTAGTCAGTTTGTCTTTTAGCGGCAGACCAGACTCTTGATCATAATCGCCTAGCTGAGACGTTAAAATAGCTTCTGCAGCGTCCATGTCTTTTGCCTGTACATATGCTGCGGGCGGCATAATTCCTACATCAACCTGTCCTGAAGACATGGCTTCAACAATTGTTGAATAATCGGTTGCTAAGGTTACCTCGACATCACGATCTAGTTTTTTCGATAAATAGTCTGCAAAAGGTTTTGCTTTGGCTTCCATGCTGCCATCGTTATTAGTTGGCACAAATTGGACAACTAATTTTTCCTTGCTGGTATCCTTTGAGCTATCGCTGGTATTTCCCGAACTACCACAACCTGTCAATGCTGTTAGTAACATCACACCTATGAAACCTTTTGCTAACTGTTTGAATTGCATTTTTTCTCCCCCTGTTGGAAATAATTTCTATTACCTCTAAATCATAGCAAGTTCATCAAAATAATGAAGTGACACGTGTCATCTTTTACACGATTTTTACATACAATTTACAAACAAACAGAATAATTGTTCGTGTTGAGTCCCAATCTATTCTAAGCTATAATGAAAAAAATGAACGCTTTAGGAGTGGTTTCTTATGAAGAAAATTCACGATTCTCAGCTGCTGGCTGCTTACGTGAAGCAACACGATCTTCAAAATTATATGGATGCTGACATTTTAACAATGGCTTCTTTGCAGTCCTTTCAAAAGGAAGAACATTTGATTCGTACCGGAGCCACTTCTGATTACCTGTATTTTCTGGTGGAGGGCAGTATGATGGTTTATTCCTACCCCTCTGATACCCAAAATATTTGCATTGATTTTGTCACAATCGCTACGCCACTGGGGGAAGCGTCATCATTATGGGGCCTTCTGCCTAAAAGCAGTGTCAAGGCTGTTACTGATTGTATTTGTGTTTCGATTCCCTTGAATCAATACCGCAACACCCTGCAGCAAGATGTTCGTTTCTTACAGAATATTTGCCAACTGCTAAGCTATCGGTTAAATTCCGGCATCAACCTCGCAAACTCATTAATTGAACCGGTAGAAACACGACTGGCGAAATTTATTCTAGCCCATCAGAAGCAAGGAAAATTTTCATTTCGCCTGACTACCTGCGCTTCAATCTTAAACGTCAGCTATCGCCACCTTTTACGAACAATCACCAATTTCCGCGATGCCCAGATTTTGGAAAAGCAGAAAAGCTATTACCGGATTTGTGATATCCAGGCGTTAGAAGAATTGGCGGAGAATCTGAGCCATTCAGCACGGTAGGGGCTAATTTCCTTAAACAGAGAATCCTCGCAAACCAAATAATAGCCTTCTTTTTAGATAAAGAAGAAGCTTAAACGTGAAAAGTTTAAGCTTCTTGACTATCTCAGCTTATCCTGCTACGAATGAGCGTACCACCTCTGTAACAAGCTCACCATTTCTTTCAAAGAATGAAGGCAGTCCTACAAAGTTAAGAATAATATACTCCGTCTCTGTTTCTAAAAAATAGAAGCGGATTTCTGTATTTGCTCCATCAGCAACTCCTATAAAGCTATAAAGTTCTCCTGTATAATGGGGTGTTTGATATGGCTCTTCCTTAATCGTGTCTTCTTTTATTCGAACTTCATCATCAGATTTCATTTGTTCTTTCATCGCACTCTTTAAAGCAACGAAATCATCGACATCGGTCTTCTTTACTCCTGAAACCATTACTCCTTCAACGTTATTATCATTCTCGGCACTAAAAGAGAATTCGTCGTCTTCAAGAACTTTCCAGTTATCTAAAATCTTCATTTTATAATTCGTTCCTTCAACTTGAAAATCAACATCCTTCATTTCTATTTTCTTTTCTGAAGAAGATGTTTCTGTTTTTGAAGTTGAAACTTCTGTCGTGGATACTGATCCGCTATTTTTCTCTGATTTACTGTTTTCCTTTGCTCCACCTGAGCCGCATCCAGCTAAAGCTGCAATCATTACTACTAAAACAATCCATTTTTTCATCCTATATTCTCCAAACATCCTAGTTTTAGATGACGCGATTTCCAAACAAAACAAATGGGTTATACGAAGTTACCTAATTATTATTTTGCTAGGTGCTTTACACGGGATCAGAATTTCCTTGTATGGCATCCGTATCTTCTTGTGTGATCAAGATATTTCCCACCTCAGTTTGATCGGGTCTTAAATAGATCACTTGAATTTTCGCATCAGGAACCATCCCTTTGATTGAATCCATGATTGGTTTCATTGCCTCAACCATCACAGGCTTTAATGATGCACTATCCATTTCAAAGCCTGGATATTCAGGCAGAGTATACCGATAAATAATTGTGTGATTTTCACCCGCAGCAATTTCAATGTTTGAATAAGCTGCTCCTAATTGCTCTTTCATCGCAGGAAGTTGAGACTGTGCCGCTTCGATCATAAATTCAAAAAGCTTAGAGTTACCTTCTTCTGAACTTGCTGTTTCTTCAGTAAGTATTACTTCTGAAGAAGAAGCAGAAGATTTCTCGACCACTTTCCTCGTTTCTGAAGAAGCTTCTTTCTCTACTGTTTTAGAAGTATTAGCTGATTCATTTTTAGAACAAGCAGCTAAGCTAACAAAAGCAAAACCAACAACAATAGCCTTAAATATTTTCTTTTTCATCCTATATTCTCCTCACTATAAATTTTGATAACTTTTTCAACCCTAGTTACAGTTTACACTAATTTTAAAGTGATTAATAACTTAATTTATTTTTTCAGCAAAAAAAGAAACACATATCATAATTTTCCGTTATACAAAAAAACATAATCATTCTAATAAACCGAGTTTACTCCTATTAGTTTTTTAATATGAGAAAAAGTGCTGATTAATTTCCTTCATAGATTTGAAATTATGTCTAACTTTAAGATACCTATTATCACAGTTCTCTTCTGCATAACAAATAAGCCAATTTTTCTTTTTACTGATAGAAGTAAATCCGCTTTTTATGTTTTATTTGAAATGGATGCATATGTGAAGTTGTACATAGTGATAAATGATAATACAAAAGACTAATTTCCCTCTTCTGAAGGTGTAATTAGTCTTTTTTGGAGTCCTATATTCCGATTTTAATCTAAATATTCTCAGATTGTACCTAGAGAACGAAAAAACACCACGATCTTTTAAAATCGTGGTGTTTGCTTAACTATTTATTCGCGCGTTTTTGGTACGTGCCTTCTTGTGTATTGATTTCAAGCATTTCGCCTTCTTCAATAAAGTCAGGAACATTCACGACTAAACCTGTTTCCATTGTCGCAGGTTTACCAGAACCAGTAACTGTCGCTCCTTTGATTGATGGTTGTGTTTCAACGACTTTCAGAACAACTGATGTTGGCAACGTAATACCAATCACTTCGTCACCAAAGAATTGAATTTTAACTTCCATATTTTCAAGAATGTATTTCATTTCTTCTTCAATCGTGCCTACAGGAATTTCATATTGTTCGTAGGTTTCTAAATCCATGAAAATCGCTACATCGTCTTGGCTGTATAAGTATTGTACTGGTTTTGTTTCGATCATCGCTTTTTCAAATTTCTCTTCTGGACGGAATGTCGTATCATACGTTGAACCAGAACGCACGTCACGTAATTTCATACGCATAACTGTATTTCCTTTACCAGGTTTGTGGTGGCTAGCATCTAATACTTTGATCAACTTTCCGTCTTGAACAAAAGTCATACCAGCACGTAAATCGCTTGCTGAAATCATTAATAAGCACTCCTATTCCTATTTTATATGTTCGAATTCTCTACTATGAAAACTCGATGGATCGTTATTCTGATCCAAATCTACCATAAAATGAACCTTATTCATTGTAGCAAATAACCCTTGTAGTTACTAGGAAAAAATCATCTGATCTATCAAAAACAATTCAAAGCAATTATTTTGCTTCCTGCACACGGAAAAATTTTAGCTTTGGCAATTGGTTCAAAGTAAATTCCAACGATGGTCCCATTAATAAAAGAACAATCAATGTCCCTAAGCCAATATGTCCGCCTAAAAGGAACCCAGTCAAAAAGAAAATAGCGTCTAGTACAATTCGAGCAACCTTGACTGAACTCTTTAGCATTCGCTTCAATAAAATCATCAAGGATTCATAAGCCGCCGACCCTGAATCCGCTAACAAATAAATACCAGTGCCGAAACCAAATACGATTGAACCAATGATGATTACCAAGTAGCTCGTTCCATCCGGAATTGTATGCAAAATCCCTGTCCAATCCAATAAATTCAAGCAAAAACCTATCCCGAAGCTATTGATAATACTTCCTATTCCGATCATCTTTCGGTCATAGAAAAAAACCATGACTAAAATTATCCCATTGAAAAGCATGCTAACCGTTCCGAATTTCAATGGCACATGCTGTAAAATGCCTAAGACTAAAGTACTGATCGCATCTGCTCCTAATCCGCTAACAACGATCAAACGGATACCGACTGCTGCAATAAATGTTCCTATTACAGCAAAAAATAACTGTTTGGTGATATTTGGTTTGATAAGCCTCGTCCTCACTTTCTATTCTCGTAACAAGTAAACTGTTTTACTAACCTTAATAATAGCTTCATATAGGCGATTGCGGCCTAACTCTTACTAAGTAAATCCTTTGACAAAACCGTGTAAAATAAATTTATCTTCGTACGCATATCATCACGCTAAACCTATTCAATCAAGATATCTTATACTAAGTAACGTCTGCATTAACACTAATAAACTGCAAAAAGCGTGACTGACAAAAAAGGCACCAAACAAGTTTTTGTTTGGTGCCTAAAATTGTTTTATTAGTTCCATTCTTTTCTTAGTCGTGCTTTGTAGGAATTAAATCTATCTACTAAAGGGACGGCGGCTTCTCTAATGGCGCAGTATTTATCGACCATCGTTACGATGTAGCTTTCCTTATATTTTGGAGGAGTGATTGTTGCTCCCCACATATGCTTAATAATAATATCACGTTCAAGGTCAGACAATTCGGTGATTTTTTCTGCATTCTTCACGGCGATACGTGGATGCATGTAGGCATGTGAGCCTTCATCGAATTTCGTTGTCCGCCAGTCATAGTAAAACAAATCGTGTAGTAAGCCAGCACGAGCAGTCGCTCTTGCATCGCCATTGAATTGTTTTGCTAATTTGTAGCTATTGTAAGAAACACTGATAGAGTGCTCCAATCGTGTTGAATTCATATGTTGGGTATAATCTGCTAATCTTTGTACTTCATCGGTAGCTAGTAAATCCTCAATATAAGAAACGTATTCTTCGTCGTCACGCCAATTTTCTGTCATGGATAAAAAAGCCCCTTTTCTTCTCTTCGTTCTGTCGCTCATTATATCACGGCTCACGAACATTGAATAGGCTTCCATGAGTTTGTGAAAAAAGTTTAAGGGTTCCTTAATAACAGTTACGAAAATGTGAAGACTTATTTAAGTAAATGGAACATTAGGACTCCTGCGGCGATCGCAACATTCAAAGACTCTGCCTGCCCTTTGATTGGAATGTAAAGATTTTGATCGGTCAACGCTAATAATTCTGCTGACATCCCTTGACCTTCATTTCCCATCACAAGAGCAAAGTCAGACATTTTCTCAACGTTTAAATAATCCTTCGCTTCTTTGTCTAATGCTGTTCCTAATACTAAACTTCCAGCTTGCTGAAACTGTGGAATTACTTCTGTTAAATCGCCAACTCTGACAGACAAATGATAAAGGCTGCCTTGTGTGCTGCGAAGCGTTTTAGGATTATATAGATCAGCACTGCCTTTGCCTAAAATGACACCAGTAAAGCCAGCCGCATCCGCAGTCCGAATCATGGTACCAACATTCCCCGGGTCCTGAACATTGTCCAATAATAACCACGCACCAGCATAATCTTCTTTCTCTTCTTGCGGCATCTCAGCAACTGCAATTATCCCTTGCGGAGTTGGTTGACTTGCTAATGTTTTTAAGACCTCATCAGAAACCAAAGAGTAATCCGTGAGCTTTTCTTCGATCCATTCAGACCACTCCCTTAACCCACGTTGGCTGATGAACACTTCCTTCAGGATGACATCGGCTGCCTTTGCTTCTTGGATTAAATGAAAGCCTTCTAATAGGTAGCTTTGTGTTTGCTGACGATATTTCTTTTGCTGCAATTTTTTTGTTTCTTTGATTAATGTATTTTTACTTGATAGGATTTCTTTCAACATGTTCCCCTCACTCATTTATCGTTTCGTTTGTCATTATAGCACGCGAATTCTTGTAACAACCAGCAAAACTCGCTATCATAGAGAATAAGAAATAAATTAATAGGAGGCTTTCTTATGAAGAAGTATATAAATGTGACTGGACGCGTGCAAGGTGTCGGCTTTCGTTATACAACCTATCAACTGGCAATTGAGATTGGACTGACTGGTACAGTGAAAAATGAAGATGACGGCAGTGTCACCATTGAAGCAGTTGGAACAAAAGAGCAATTGGATCAATTCTTGGAAAAGCTCAAAATACCGCAAAATCCTTTTGCCAAAGTTTCCCATATTGAACAATACGAAGATCCTACCATTAAGGACTACACGCAGTTTAATGTGGTGTATTAAAAAAAGGACAAGGTTCCCTGACTTTTTTCGAATTTGATTGAAAAGGCCTGTGTTATCTAGTATAGTATTTCCTGTATAAATTTTTATTAGCAGAGGAAGAATTAAATGAATAAATTTAAAAATTGGCTTTTAGGCTCCGGCCTATTGGGCGTTCTTTTACTATTATCGGGCTGTGTCCGTCAAAATAGTGACGGGACTCCAGATACATCTGGTCTTGTCTATCGAATGCTTGTTGTCCCATTGGAGAATTTCCTTAATTGGATGGTAACCAGCTTCGATTGGTCATACGGTCTGGCAATCATCGTTTTGACGATTATTGTTCGCCTAATCATTATGCCATTAGGAATTAACCAATCAAAGAAATCTCTGATCCAATCTGAAAAAATGCAATCGATCAAACCTCAGATTGACGCGGCTCAAGAAAAGGTAAAACAAGCAACAACACAAGAAGAACAAATGGAAGCACAGCGGGAAATGCAAGCTGTTTACAAAGAGAATAATGTCAGCATGATGGGCGGTATGGGCTGTCTGCCTCTACTGATCCAAATGCCGATTTTCTCAGCACTCTATTACACAGCTCGCTTCTCAGAAGGTATCCAGCACTCGACGTTCATCGGAATCGATTTGGCAAAACCAAGCTATCTCCTCGTTGTTTTCGTAGGGGTCGCTTACTTGTTGCAAGGCTACATTTCGCTAATCGGTGTGCCTGAGGAACAGAAGAAGACAATGCGTAGTATGATGATTGCTTCACCATTGATGATTGTCTTCATGTCCTTCACATCACCTGCCGGAGTGGCGCTTTATTGGGTAGTTGGTGGTGTCTTTAGTTGTATTCAAACCTTTATCACCAATGTCTTGATGCGTCCTCGTATCAAAGCACAAATTCAAGAGGAATTGAAGAAAAACCCACCAAAACAAGTAGTAACAAAGCCCATCAAAAAGGCTGAACCAATTAAACCAAAACAAGTTAGTCAACCTAAGAATAAAAACAATAAGAACGGCAATGGACGAAATGCCGGCAAACAACAACGTAAATAACATATACAGATAAAACCATCGCTTGAGGCGATGGTTTTTCTTCGTTTCATTTCATGTTCATAAAGATATTTCAGTCGGAACGCTAACCAATATCTTTAAGCAAGCGGACTTAAATAAGATGCAACATCCAAAATTTAGAAAGGCTTGATCCACATGATGATTTATTACGCTGTATTCAATTTTGCAGATGCTGGTATTAACGTCATATTTCCAGACTTAAATAACGCCACTACATTCGGTCAAGACATGCATGAAGCTCTCTATACGGCAAAAGATTTACTTGCCAGTTGACTCATTGATACTGAGGATGATAAGACGATTTTCCTACTCCCTCTGTTCACTATAGCATTTCATTAGCATCTGATGATCTGTTGATCCTGATTAAAATGGATCTAGCATTTCACCACAAGAAATTTGAGAATAAATTACTTAAGAAGACACTAATAATTTCAATGATTTGAGCAATAAAGCTGATATTAACTTTTCTGCTACATTAACTGAAGCACTTAAAGAAAAACTACAAGTCTAGGGTTCGCTAGATTTCTTATTTTGAAAAAAAGGGATCTTCCCCAAAAATCTAAAAGACTTTTGGGGAAGATCCTATTCGCGAATAAACAGCAGCTCACACGTAATATCGGCGAAAAATAAGCTGATCATTCATAAAAATTTGAGAATTACTGAGTAAATCTATTTATCATCAGTTCCTATGTTACTGGGTTTCTCGGTAAATTTCGGAACGTCCTTCTTATTTCTTGACGCTGAACACTTATGAGTTGATTTCCATTAATAGCAACTTAATTAAGAAAATCAAAGCATCCTTTATCTCAAAATATCGATCAAATCTTTCTTAGCTGCTTCTGAGGCCGGCATTACAGAGAATATTAACCCGATACCACTTGAAACACCAACTGCTAAAGCAACGGTAAATAGATCAACAGACACTGAAATATCCATTACATTACCAATCGCATAAGCAACGATCATTCCCAATAGATAGCCAATAATCCCCCCAACTAAAGTCAACGTCATTCCTTCTAATAAGAATTGCAGTCGGATCGCGCCGCGCGTGGCGCCCAAAGCTCGGCGAATCCCGATTTCTTTTGTTCGCTCTGACACAGAGATGTACATCATATTCATGACACCGACTCCCGCGATGAACAGTGAAATTCCTGCAACAGCACTAATGAAGAGTGTAATGCTGCTTAACACCTCACTGATACCATCTGTCATCATCGCCATATTAGAAACATGGTATTCGCCTTGCTGTCGCATCGCACCAGCTGATTCTAGCTTCTTAATGGCACGATCAGCAACTTTATTCAGCTGACTCCCGTCGGCTAAGGTCAGAACCACCGCACTCGTATCCTGCTCATTTCCAAAAAAGTGGATGTAAGTTTGACGCGGCAATAAAATTTTGGTAGTTCCTTCTGAAAACATCGTTTCTTCAGCACCTGCTGGAAAAACACCGACAATCGTAAAAACTTGATTATCCAATTCGAAACCACGGCCGACTGCGCTACGGGCTGATCCGAAAATCTCTTTAGCTAAGCTGGCGTCAATCGTCACAACTTTATTCTGGGTTTGATTATCGTAAGCACTGATGGCACGACCATAGCTGACAGAATCACCGCTATTCGAGACAACGCCGATCCGATAGTTCTTTGTTTTATCCTTTATCTTAACTTCCTTGTAGATATAGGTTAAATCATTTTTTGGATAGTCAGCAGATTCTACGCCCTCGACATCTCTCAAGATGCTCAAATCAGAAGCTTGAATCATATCGACATTTGAGTAGTACAACGCGTCATTACCCGGGATAAAATTAATATCAACCTTCAATTGATCCGATTCATCGTCAGTTAAACTGGCGATAGTGTCTCGCTCAAAGCCGCGACCGATAGATAGAATAGCAATCACTGCTGCAATCCCGATCACGATCCCGAACATCGTCAGTGCGCTACGTTTCTTATTCTTAAAGATCGAACCAAGAGAAGAACGCCAATTTACATAAAATTTCATTCTTCGATCACCGCCTTGTCTTCAGTGATTGCACCATCTCTGATTTTAACTAAGCGTGTACAATATGGTACTACCTCTGGATCGTGGGTAACCAGAAAGATTGTCGCATGATCGCGACGATTCAGTTCTTTAAAAAGCTCCATTATTTCATTTGAAGTATGAGTATCCAACGCGCCGGTCGGTTCATCTGCAATAATGAACTTTGGCTGATTAATCAGTGCCCGAGCAATCGCCACCCGTTGCTGTTGACCACCTGAAAGTTGGCGCGGGCGCTTTTCAGCCTTATCCGCAATTCCGACCTTCTCTAAAACCGACATCACTTTTTCCTTAGTCTGATGAAAACCATGACCATTATAAAGCAATGGCAGCTCCACATTTTCATAAACGGTATAGTTCTCGATCAAACTAAAATTTTGGAAAACAAAACCAACCATTTGATTGCGGGTTTTAGATAAGCGATCATCGGTCGTAGCGACTAGATTCTCTTCTTCGAATAAATACTGACCCTCAAATTTCGTATCAATAAAGCCCAGCAAATTGATCAAGGTTGATTTCCCTGAGCCAGAAGGTCCCATGATTGCGATCATTTCACCGGCATCCGCTTTTAGATTGATGTCCTTTAAAACGTGCAGCGACTCCTCATCGTTGCGATAATACTTGTTGATATTTTTTAGTTCGATCATTTAATCCACCGCCAATTCCTGACCGTCACGTAATGATTTGTCAGGATTTGAAATGATACGATCGCCATCTTTTAGACCATCCTTCAAAATGAAGTAATCGCCCTTATCCTCTGCTTGAATCGTAACCTCATGAACTTTTCCGTTGCGGTAAGCAAAAACATATTTGGTATCACCTGTTTTCTTCACTGCTTTTTTAGGCAGACGAATCTCATTCAGCGGAAGAACCACTTGAACATTGTAGCCATACTGTAGTTCTTCAGTTGGCTTTACGATGAAGCTATAGTTAGAGACTGAGCTAGTTGAACTGCCGCCAGCTGTTCCAGCCTGACTAGTCACTTCTGCTTGATCCGGCAGCTTATTTACATGCGTAATAGTTCCGGCGATCTCTTGATTTGTTGTGATTGGTTTTATGGTCACTGACGCGTCTTGATGGACCTGCGGATAATCATATTCAGAAGCCTTTGCTTCGATCGTGACCTCATTACTAACCACCTTCACAACTGGAACAGAAGGATCATTCTTGCCCTTTTCATTGATATAGGCTGTTCCCTTTGTCGCACTAGCAACGGTGGAGCTAACTTTCCCTTGCATTTTCGTTACGCTTTGTGATGCTGAATTCAGCTCAACATTGGCACTTTCTAGTGCTTGTCTCGCTTGAACAACGGCATCAGCCGCAGCATCAACACTGCTTTCATATTGTGTCATTTCTTGCTTGTATTGCTCTTTTTTGGCGGCTCCTTCTTCACTATTTTCATTGGTGTTATTATAGTTTGCCGTTGCGTCGTTTAATTTCTGCTGCTCTTTTGCCTGCTTGTCCTGTGCGATTGCCAGACTTTCTTGCGCATTTGAAACAGCGAGATAGAGCTTGTCTAGATTCGTACTCTGCTCGTCCGCTTGTTCCTGATATTCAGTATTCGTATAGCTCAGCAACGTAGCACCTTGCTCTACCTCCTGTCCATCCTGAACATTGATCTCAGAAATCTTGCCTAACGTTTGGTCAAAGTAATAATCCTGTGTATGCGTTGCTTCCACAATCCCATTGAAGGTCAAGGGATCAGATTTTTTCAGTGTAACTGCTTTGTATTTGTTATCTTTAACAGTTGAATTTTTTGTTTGAGAGTAAACAAATGCACCAATAAATAGCACTAGCGCAAGCACTCCGGCTAGAATACTCCAACGGATCTTTTGCTTTTTCGTCAATTTTTTCTTTCTCATTCTGCTACTCCTCTGGTTCTGCTTTAAATAGATGAACAATGACTAAGATTGCCGGTATTAGGAAAACAATCTGGAAGACTATCCCAATAACAGTCGTCATAAAAGAGAAATCCATCCCTTCCATTTGTATTTTTGGCTGCATCATGAAACCAATCGCTGAACTTAAAAGACTCCAACCAATTTTAATATAGTATGGAAATTTTGCTGGGATAATCTCATCTGCTAACTTCTTATTCGCGATGAAATAGAAAACCAACAAAACGATCGAAATTACTAGAGACAACACCGAGATTCCTTTTATTAGCGGATTATTTGCATAATCGAACATCTCCTGAGCCATTGATCCCATCATTTCGTAATCACTCAGCTTCGGATTTAACGATTTGGGTAACCCAACCACCGATGATACCACCGAAATCAACCCTAAAATAATCAATACCATGTTCCATGTTTTTGCTTTCTTCAAATGCTTTTCCATCTAATCACTCCAACTTAACAATTTTTAACTATTTGTGTAAATGTTGCGACAACCCTAAGCGAACATTACAAAAAGTTATTTTCATTATACTATTAATTTCACCCGATTTTGAAGAATGATCTTAAAAATAGATTATTTTGTCTTGAACGCGTGAAAAGAAAAAATATTGCCGATAGTGATGGTATCTATTTTGTTAATGAAGCATCAGAGGCATAAGAATAAAAATTAGAATAATAATAATTGGAATCAAGATGTTTTTCACTTTTATTAATCCAAAATGATGGCGTCTAACCATATAACTAATGCCAAGTATTGAACAGTCAAAAAAGAAACTATCAAAATGCAAAGGAGTATTACCGATCAAAGCCAAAGAGCTTCCAGAAAAAATAAAAGGTGCCCAATCGTAAGGAGTTATAAATGATAGAATCAATTGTCCAAAATTCACAACTAAAATAATTACCATGCTCATTGCTAACGTCTCGATAATAGCTTTCCTTTCTAACTCATCATACTGCTTAAATCTAACTAAAACTCTAAATAATGTAAAAATACCAATAAATGAATAAACACTTACCACACAAAAGATAACAGCCATAGTCATTCTAATCATTATCAAATCTCCTCTATATAATTTTTTAAAGTCCTTCTTCCACAAAATGTCTATTTCTACAAAAAGTGGGATAATAATAATTTATGCTTTCATTAATAAATCAATAAGATTTGGTAAAAAAGTGCACAGCATTGACACAGCGATCACTGGTAAGAATTTCTTTCTAAAAAAGAAATTCTTGGATATTATTCCATACTGAACTTCTTTAAGTTTATAAACGAATCCTATTACCGCTGAATAAAAGAGAATACTGTGAATATCCAAAGTCATATTACCGATTATTGCAATAAAATATTGATTCCCTGGTAAAAGAAATTGTCGCAAATCTTTTGGCAATAACTCAGGCAACTTCCAATGAATAATAATTAACAATAAAATAGTTCCGATACTAACCAACGATGCTTCAGCAACCATTTTCTTATTCTGTTCATTAGTTATACGTCCAGTTACAATATTTTTCACTGAAAAACAAAATGGAATAAAGGAGATAAAACCAAAAAATAATAGTGGAAATCCAATGAGATTTATGATGGCTACTGTAAAAAGTTTCATTTTTCTTCCTCCTTCAACTGAAAAATTTCTTCTACTGGCATTTCAAAATACTGAGCAATCTTTAGTGTTAATTCCAAACTGGGATTGTACTTCATCGTTTCAATCGCAGTCATTGTTTGACGGGAAACATTTAACTCCTCAGCCATTTTCTTTTGAGGAATTTTTTTTGATTCACGGATTGCTCTGATTTTATTATGAACGTTCATTTTTATCCTCTCGATCTTTTTTGTAAAGATATCTTTACATAGAGAATACTCCTTTCTCACAAATAAGTAAAGATATCTTTACAAAAAAAGAACCATCCCTTTTGTGAATGGTTCAATAATCAATATAAAATTATTTTTATATAGAAAGAAAATAACTTCTACAGATACTCAGCGATCCTCTCCTTAATCGCTGAATAATCATACTGCATAAGCTCCAGCTCAGGGATCACCACAAGGTTGTGATATCTGTCTTTGTCTAGATAGATATCCATGGCTCGACTGCAAATAGTAGCATCACCTTTAGGTATTTCATCTTCCGAAATATCATCGCTGATAAACTCAACTTCCCACTCTGGTGCTAAAGCTTCTCGAACTTCTTTTTGAAATTTATAAGGTCTGACTAACATGCCAAATGTAGTCGCAAATCCTCTGGTACCTTAATTCGCATTTGTCGACCAGATCCAAACCACCTTTTTACTCATTTCCTATTCCCCCAATCGAATAATTATTTATCCAATAAATTCCCCAAAATTTCTTTTTCTGCAAATAGTGCTGTGGCTCCACCTGTATGCAGAAAAATCACGTTGCTACCTTGCGGAATCTTGCCTTTTTCAATATAATCCAACATGCCCGCAAAGGCCTTGCCAGAGTAAACAGGGTCTAGAAACAGTCCCTCTTCTCTTGCTAATAGTCGAATCGCATCATTTCCTGCCTCACTTGGCATTTCATAGCCAGGAAGAAAATACTGATTGTCATGCTCAAAGTCTTCAGCTGTTAAGCAAGCCTTTGCTCCTAGCCACACTAAGCTTTCGTTTCCTAATTTCGCTGAACTGTCTAAATAACTGGAATCATGACCGATCACATCAAAAGAGAAAATCCGTATGGGATGATTCAATAATTTCTTTCCGGCGACTAATCCTGCCATCGTTCCTCCTGATCCAGTTGCATGAACCAAGTAATCAAATTCTACTCCCGTATCTGCGGCTTGCTCTGCAAGTTCTACAAATCCATCGATAAAACCGACTGAACCGATCGAACTAGCGCCGCCCATCGAAATCTCGTAACAGTTATGACCTTCTTTTGCTAATTTATCCATATGCTCTCGTGCTAGTTTGACAGAACGAGCACTCATTTCCGCCTCTGTCTCACCAGGATTTTTCAAAATGACATGTACCTCTGCTCCTAAAATTCGATCCAGCAATAAATTACTGCGAAGATCCTGCTCATCAGGTTCAACATAAGCAACCAAATACAAGATCGGCGTCAAGCCCTCTTTGCGACAAGCTTCAACCGTCTGCATCGCATGATTCGACTGAGTCGCCCCAAAAGTAAAAACATATTCTGCGCCTTTTTCTTTAGCATCTCCGATCAGATACTCGAGCTTTCTGATTTTGTTGCCGCCAAATAGACTCTGCCCAGAAAAATCTTCTCGCTTGATAAACAAATTGACTCCTAGCTTTTTAGACAAATTAGTTAACCGATAAAAGGGTGTCGGATAAAAGCCCAATTCTGCTTTGGATTTTTGCTCTAACAGTCGTTTTATACTCGCAGCTTCCATGTTGTTCCTCCTCGCCTAGTTATGTTTTACTACCTATAGTATATAGTACAAATTCTTTCACATGCACTAGAAAAATGAACAAAAAAAGAGTTGACACCCAACTGGATATCAACTCTAGGTATAACCCGTACGGGATTTGAACCCGTGCCTCCGCGCTGAGAACGCGGCGTCTTGACCCCTTGACTAACGGGTTATTTCATATCAACAAAAAGAATTATACTGCTAAACTCTTTTTTTAGAAAGCAATACCCCTTTTATTTCTGAAATTTTTAAATATGTGTTTATTTAATCAATCATGTTGTTTATATAGTTATTACGTGTATAATAGGGTGTGTATTCAAGTCATTGAATTTTTGGAGCATCTTCTCAATGACAATTAAAAGAAAAAACCAATTCATTTTTTCTCACAGAAGAACGAATGCATTACTAGGAGGACCTATGAATCTATCACAAAGGCAAGAGAAAATTATTGAGATCGTCAAACGCGATCAACCGCTAAGTGGCGAAAAAATCGCCGATCACTTAGGAATCTCGCATGCTACTTTACGTACAGATCTCTCCTTCTTAACGATGGCAGGAATTTTGGAAGCAAGCCCAAAAGTTGGTTACACCTACACAGGTGTGGGCATCGAACAATTTCTGTTCGACAAAATCTTTTCTGTCAAAGTTGAAGAGATCATGCTGTCACCTCTGCTAACGCCACAAGACACTTCGATTCATGATGCGATCACTAATATGTTTATGTATGACGTTGGCTCGATTTATGTGACCGACAAAGAACAGCATCTTGTCGGGTTATTGTCGCGCAAAGATTTATTGCGTGCATCATTGAACAGCAATCTGCAAAATACACCAGTGGCGGTCGTTATGACACGTGCACCGCATCTGCAAACATGCACGAAGGATTACACGATCTTAGAAGCTGGCGCAGTCTTACTTGATTATCAAGTTGATTCACTGCCTGTAGTCAGTGAAGACGATCCGAAAAAAGTGATCGGAAAAATTACGAAATCACGTATTTTTAATTATATCATGCAGCAAGCAAAACAAACTGAAACCAATCGATAGGAGCGAAAACAATGAAAACAAGTGTACCATTATACATGATCTCTGATTCAGTCGGCGAGACTTCGCTGAAAATAGTTAATGCCGCAGCAGCTCAGTTCCCTACAGTCAATTTTGATTTGTCTTATCGTTTTCCGTTTACAAAAGATGAAGAAGAATTGAAAAGTATTTTAGGCGATGCCTTGAAAGACAGTGCCGTTGTGGTAACAACCTTAGTCAGCGAAAATTTGACTAAAATTGTCGAAGATTTCGGTGAACGGACAGGTCTGCAATACATTAATTTGATGAGCCAATTCATGGATATCGTTCATCAAAAAACCGGTGTGGCTCCGTTGCAAAAAGCCGGCGTTGTTCACAAACTGAATCAAGAGTATTTCGACCGTGTCGCAGCAATCGAATTCGCGGTGAAATATGATGATGGAAAAGATGCGAAGGGCTTTTTGGAGGCTGATCTTGTTTTGCTGGGTATTTCACGGACCTCGAAGACTCCGTTAAGCATGTATTTAGCGAATAATCGTTTGAAGGTGGCGAACCTTCCTTTAATACCGGAAGTTCCTCTACCTGAACAAATCAAACACGTTCCGAAAGAGAAAATTGTTGGTTTGATGATCGAACCAGAAGTTCAGAAGAAAATCCGTATGAGCCGTTTGAACTCCTTAGGCTTAGCTGAAAATTCACGCTATTCAGATATCAATCGGATCAAAGAAGAAGTAGATTACGCTTTGAGTGTATATGATGAACTGGGTGCCTTTACTCTGGATGTTACTAACAAATCGATTGAAGAATCAGCGACATTGATTTGTGAGCATTTGGATAATCGCTTATAAAAGGGGAGCACGTTATGCTATCAACCCGTGAAAAATATTATCAAATGTTGGAAAAAGAATTTAGTACCAAGGAGGCAATCATGACTGAACTCATCAACTTAGAAGCCATCATGCATTTGCCCAAAGGAACCGAACTTTACATCAGTGATATTCATGGGGAGTTTACCGCCTTTGATCATATCCTGCGCACTGGTGCCGGCAACATCAAAGAAAAAATCAGCCTGCTCTTTGGAGATCGTCTGACGGAGCACGAAAAAGATAAGCTAACAATTTTAGTGGCCTATCCACGTGAAGCATTAGATGATAAAGAGTTTTATGCGTATCGAGATCGCTCTTGGTATCGAAAAAAAATCCGTCAGCTATTAGAACTGCTGGCCTTTTGTTCGACCAAGTATACGCGCTCAAAAGTAAGAAAGGCACTTCCTAAGCGTTATGCCTATATCATTGAAGAATTGATGTACACCGATACGAATTACTCTGACAAGGCAGCCTACTTCGATCAGATTCTTGCCCACCTTTTAGATTTAGAACAAGGTCGGACATTTATTATCGCCCTATGTCAGAGCATCCAACGTCTAGTAGTCGATCATCTCCATGTCGTTGGTGATATCTATGATCGAGGACCAGAGGCGGATAAGATCATGGATAAGCTGTGTCAGCATCCTTCTGTCGATATTCAGTGGGGAAATCATGATATTCTCTGGATGGGGGCTTACGCGGGCTCTCGCGCTTGTTTAATGACTTTATTGCGAATTGCTGCGCGTTATAATTATCTATATGAAATCGAACAGGCATATGCGCTGAATCTGCGGCCGCTTTTCATGTATGCAGAGGAGCATTACGAAAAGAATCCGATTTTCACACCGAAGGAAAAAAACAGCAGTGAAAGTTATTCGATTGAAAGCTTAGACAGCTTAGAGAAAGTCCATCAAGCCTTGTCGATCCTGCAATTTAAATTGGAAGGCCAATTGATCAAACGTCATCCTGAATTTCAAATGGATGATCGGTTGTTGTTTGAAAAGATTGATTTCGATAAAAATACAGTTCATTTAGCTGGAAAGGACTATCCGCTGCAGGGCAGCTGCTTCCAAACCTTGCAAGAGGATGTCCATGCTTTGACTAAGCAAGAAGATTATGTGGTAGATATGCTGCTGGCTTCCTTCCAGCAATCGACCAAAATGCAAGAGCACATGCAGCTGCTCTTGAATAAGGGCTCAATGTATCTTGTATACAATCAACATCTGCTCTTTCATGGTTGTCTGCCGCTAAAAGCCGACGGCAGCTTCCTACCATTGACTGTCGATGGAAAAGATTATGCCGGCAAAGACCTTTTAAATTTCTTTGAAGAGCAAATTCGTACTGGATGTCAAAGTCAGCAAACGGATAGTCCAGATGCTGATTGGATCTGGAATTGCTGGACCGGCAAGATTTCGCCCCAGTTTGGCAAGAGTGCCATGACGACGTTCGAGCGTTATTTCATCGCCGACAAAAAAACTCATAAGGAAATCAAAAACCCTTATTATAAATTTCGTGATACCCATGAGACCTGTCAAATGATTCTAGAGGAATTTGCTCTATATTCGCCAAATTCACGAATTATCAACGGTCATACACCAGTTAAGGTTCAAGATGGCGAATCACCAATTAAGGGTGAAGGGATGCTCTTTGTAATTGACGGCGGACTTTCTAAAGCGTATCAGAAGACCACGGGAATCGCTGGTTATTCGTTACTGAATAATTCCTACGGCTTCCAGCTGGTTACTCATGATCCATTTGAATCCGTCGAAAGCCTATTAGCCAAGCAGGCCGATGAAACTTCCTTGAAACGGGTGATCGACAGAGATCTGAAACGCATCCTGATCAAAGATACGACAGTCGGCGATAGTTTGGAAGAACAGATCGAAAATCTATCTGGGTTGTTGAATTATCAAGAACATAACGACAACTAGCTTACTGTTAATAAATTATTTTCTAAACTTGCTGAAATAGAAAGATAAAGCGGGTGTCATCAACAATTGATGACACCCGCTTTTTTCTGTATAGTAGATGCGAGGTGAAAAAATGGTTTCCGCATATATTAATATCTTTTTTATTTTTGTTTTAATGTTTATCGGCTATGTGCTGACATACAAGCAGTGGTTCTCTAATCAAATCGGCGATGCTTTTTCAAAGCTGGTCTTACAGATTGCACTGCCCTGTAATATGTTTTTGACAATCACGAAAAATTTTTCTCGATCAGAATTTCTGCATCTTGTCAGTGGGATGATCATCCCGCTAATTTCTATGCTGCTAACATTTGTTGTGAGCTTTGCCTATTGTCGCATCTTTCGGATTACTCCTGCTCGTAAAGGAATTTTTTCTACAATGTTCACTTGCTCCAATACGATTTTTATTGGATTGCCGATTAATTTGGCAATCTTCGGTGAACAAGCAGTTCCTTATGTCCTGCTCTATTACATCGTCAATACAACGATCTTTTGGACCTTGGGTATTTATTTTATTGCCCGCGACAATCCTCAAATTGAACAGGCCACAGTCAATTTTCATCTAATACCAATTTTGAAAAAGATTTTCTCTCCAGCACTGTTAGGTTTTTTGCTTGGGTTGTGTGCAGTCTTGGTTAACATTACTGTTCCAGATTCCATTGCAACCTTTTTAAGCTATCTGGCTAATTTAACGACACCCTTATCAATGTTTGTCATCGGGATCATCGTCTATAATGTGGGAATCAAAAATCTGACTTTAAATAAAGACATTATTGGTGTCATCGTTGGTCGATATGTTATCTCTCCGTTAATTGTATGGTTATTAGGACAATGGATCAGTGTACCGCCTTTGATGCTCTCTGTCTTTATCATTCAAGCTGCGATGCCGGTTCAAAACTCTGTCCCCATTCTGGCACGTTCCTATGGTGCCGATCAGAAGTTCGCGGCTTCTTCATTGGGTTATTCAGTGCTATTATATCTCGCGTATATTCCATTATTATTAAAATTGATACTATAAAAGCCTTCGAGCGCAAACTCGAAGGCTTTCTATTATTTCGTAATAATTTTATCGATACTTGCTAACGCATTTGTCATACGAGTGATGATCGCTAATTGATTCAAGCGATTATCGCGTACTTTTTCATCTTCTACCATAATCATGGTTTCATTGAAATATCGTTCAATTACTGGGCGCAAATTCGTCAAGGTTTGATAGTTTTCAGCCATGCTTTGGTTTGCGAATTGATCTTCGGCCTCTTTCACCGCCTCGTACAATTCTTTTTCGGTATCATTTTCAAACAGCTTAGGATCGACCTTGTAGGTAATAACATCTGGTTCCATTTTCTTCGTTAGGTTAATTACACGTGTCAAAGCTTCCATCGCTTCTTTAAAGTGCTCATCGGTCAAATGCTCATCAAAGATTTGAGCTGTCTTGAAAACTTGGACTAAATCATCTTGGTGTGAATCCAATACCGCATCGATAATATCATGCCGGACATTGTAGATTTGCAGCCGTTGACGGATACGTCCCTTAAAGAACTCAATGAATTCTTTTTGATCGCGGTTGAAATGGATTCCATAATCCAAAACATCCTCGTTGACAGCGTCGACGATCGCCCCTTGCATATCGGTGAACGGGAAGGTCCAGCCTTGTGCTTCGACAATCCGGACAATTCCGTATGTTTGACGACGCAATGCGTAAGGATCATTTGAGCCGCTTGGAATCATTCCTACAGCGAAGAAGCCTAGTACGCTGTCAATCTTGTCAGCGATCGCTAAAACTGCACCAATCGCTGTTTTTGGCAAATCACCTTCTGAAGAAATCGGCATGTAATGCTCACGAATCGCGGTGGCAACGGCAGGTTTTTCCCCTTTCAGCAAGGCATATTTTTCACCCATGATCCCTTGTAATTCTGGGAATTCATTCACCATATTCGTCACTAAATCGAATTTATAGATTTCTGACGCCCGCTTCAAATCAGTTAATTCTTCCTCGCTCAAGCCAACACGCTTTCCAATGACTTGACTGATTAAACCGACACGCTGCATTTTTTTATACATGCTACCGATTTTTTCGTGGAAGGTTACGTTCTTCAATTTTTCAACGCAGTCTTCAATCGATAATTTCTTATCTTCTTCAAAGAAAAATTCACCGTCTTCCAAACGTGCAGCCAAGACTTTTTGATTTCCTTTGATGACGTTATCTAGTTTCACACTGTTTCCGTTACGAACAGAAATGAAGTGCGGCAATAGCATTCCCGCTTGGTTGCGAATTTCAAAGTAACGTTGGTGTTCCTTCATGGAGGTAACCAGCACTTCTTCAGGAACCGATAGGAAACGCTCTTCGAAATCGCCAACAAATGCGGTTGGATATTCCACTAAGTTCGTTACTTCTTCTAATAAATCAGGATCAAGATTGATCACCCATTTATTTTTCTCAGCGATTTCTTCAATTTGGTTTACGATCATCTGTTGACGCTTGTGAGCATCTGCAATCACAAATTGTTCTTCTAATTTTGCTTCGTATTCGCTTGGATTGGCTAATGCAACTTGATCACCTAAGAAACGATGACCTTCTGTTATGCGACCTGTTTGAACATCCAGTAATTCAAATGGAATTACTTCTTCATCCAACAATGCGATGATCCAATGAATCGGACGAACGTATTCAAACATCGTATCGCCCCAATGCATCATGGTTGGGAAATTCATGCTCTTCACAACATCTAATAAGCCAGTCAAAACTTCTTTACTTTCTTTTCCATGAATATATTTTGTCACATAGACATATTCCACACCATTGACTTCACGGAAAGTGATTGCATCAGTTGTTAGACCTTGTCCGCGGACAAATCCTTCTGCTGCTTTGCTCCAATTTCCTTCCGCATCTAACGCGATTTTCTTTGCTGGACCTTTGACTTCTTCTTGCACGTCTTCTTGACGATCAGGAATATTGGTTACTCGGATCGCCAAACGACGAGGAGTTGAAAAGGTTTCAATGGATTCGAAGGTCAAGCTGTTCTCTGCTAAAAACTTCGAAACTTTTTCTTCTAGTTGTTTGATACTTGGCCAAACCACGTGGGCTGGCATTTCTTCTAAACCGATTTCTAATAGTAGATTTTTCGCCATCTTATTTGCCCTCCTGATTCAATAATGGGAAGCCTAGTTTTTCCCGTTCAGCCACGAATATCTTCGCAACAGAGCGAGCCATGTTACGGATACGAGCCAAGTAGCCCGCACGTTCAGTGACTGAAACAGCCCCGCGTGCATCCAACAGGTTAAAGGTATGGCTGCATTTCAAAATGTAATCATAAGCTGGGTGCACTAGATTTTCATCAATACAGCGTGTCGCTTCTTTTTCAAATTTTTCAAAATTCTCTAAAAGCATATCTTGATTACTTTCTTCAAATGAATATTTTGAATGCTCATATTCTGGTTGCTTAAAGATTTCGCCGTATTTAACGCCGTCGCTCCATTCTAAATCATACACACTGTCGACTTCTTGAATATAAGAAGCTAAACGTTCCAAACCATAAGTCAATTCAGAAGTCACTGGGTTGACCTGCAAACCGCCAACTTGTTGGAAATACGTGAACTGAGTAATTTCCATTCCATCAAGCCAGACTTCCCAACCAACACCAGCACAACCCATTGAAGGATTTTCCCAGTTGTCTTCTACAAAACGGATATCGTGCTCTAACGGGTCAATTCCCAATAAACGTAAGCTGTCTAAATACAACTCTTGGATATTTTTGGGAGAAGGCTTCATTACTACTTGGAATTGGTGATGCTGATATAAACGATTGGGATTTTCGCCGTAACGTCCATCAGCTGGACGACGTGAAGGCTCTACATATGCCGCACGCCATGGTTCAGGTCCGATCGCCCGTAAGAAGGTGTAGGGACTCATCGTTCCCGCTCCCTTTTCTGTATCGTAGGCCTGCATCAGCATACAGCCATTGTCTGACCAAAACTTTTGTAACGATAAAATCATTTCTTGCACCGTTAATTTGCTCATTTTGTTTCCTCCTATTTTTATTTATTGAAGTTTATTGTCTTTTAGCTTGCAGGGTGGCTAGCTCATTTGAAGGAAATTCATTTTTCCAAAAACAGGAAAAATGAGCTTATTTTCGTACGCATACCATTGCACTAATAACCTTGATCACAAATTTGTTCAAAACCATTGTTTTCTTCTTTCACCATATAAACTGCGAAAAGTGCAACTGGCAACTCGCAAAAAAACGTCCCTATGCCGAAATAATCGACATAGGGACGTATCAACGCGGTTCCACCCTACTTCCAAGCAGTTGCTTGGCAGCTTTCACTAAATGTGCTCACAAACGCCAACAAAATTTGTTTCCCTTTCAGGCTTCCACTATCCCTGACTCGCTGTGTTTTCCACAAATTTTTAAATTTGATCCTCGCACCTATTCAACTTGGTTCTATAATAGCGACACCAGACCCCTTTTGTCAAATCTTTCTGTGTACATTGGTTAGCAAATTCAGTTCCAATCGAAAATGAATTCCTTAAAATGGCTAGTCAAAAGGAATCGCTTGAAAAATCCCATCCTTTAATTGCATCGTTTCTGTGAAACCGATCGTTTTTAATAATTCAACCGTTTCAGGAAAATGACACGTCAAGGTCGATGTTTCATGACTATCGCTGGTGATAATAATCGGACAGTCTCTTTTCTTTAAAAGCTTCAGCAGGAAAGGATTGGGATAAGGCGTCGTACGCCAATTCCGAGAAATTGCCCCCGTATTGATCTCCACCATTCCATCATAGCTTTGAATAATGTCAATCACATCATTCAGAGCCTTCGAAGCAATCGCCTGATATTCCACACTGTCTTCATCCAGCCAAGGCTGCTTTTCATTAAATTTCGTAATCAAATCAAAATGACCCACGATTTCCGAATGATTCTGATCAATATGTCTTACCACCGTATCATAATAGTCATGCACCATCTGCATCTGATCACCTCGATACCACTCATTTAAGGTTTTCATCAAACTTTCCGGACTTTCATCCACGCTGCGAAAAATCCCTTGACGTGGTGGAAAATAATGTACGGAGCCAACCGTATAATCATAGCCATCAATTGGATCGGCACTGTAATAATCCCATTCCAAGCCTAAACTGATATTTAGCTTTCCCGCTAATGTTTTCTTGAGATTGCGCAAAGCAGTTTGATACGTCACTTCATTCTGTACCCCAAGACAGCTAGGATCAAACAGGGCCGGTGAGTGACAAGTAAATCCCAGATCCGTAAAACCTAATTCAATTGCGGCTTGTGCCATATCTTCTAAACTATCTTTGCCATCGCACCACGTACTGTGAGTGTGCGCATTTGAATAGAACATCGCTGAACCTCCTAAATTTCGGATTTTACTGCATCCGTTCCTGTTTGACTTTTTTATCAACAACGTGGCGATTTTCCAGCTCTTGGCGTACTTGTGACAAATCGATTCCCATCTCCACCATTAATACAAGAACATGATACACCAAATCAGAGATTTCAAAAACAGTTTCATTATAATCTTCCTTCATGGCGCCGATCACGACTTCCGTTGATTCTTCTCCAACTTTTTTCAGAATCTTCTCGATACCTTTTTCAAACAGGTAACTCGTATAACTGCCTTCCTGTGGTATCTCTTTACGTCCTTTAATCAATTCGTACAACGTATCTATCGTTGCCTGCGTATCTTCACCGTATAATACTTCATTGAAGCAGCTTTCTGCACCAGTGTGACAAGCCGGACCATCTTTTTTGACCTTCGCAACCAGCGCATCCTGATCGCAATCCAGCTTCAATGAAACCAAATGCTGATAATTGCCGCTGGTCTCGCCTTTACGCCATAATTCTTTACGACTGCGAGAATAAAAGGTCATAAGCTGATCCTTTAATGTTAATTCATAGCTTTCTTGATTCATATACGCCAAAGTCAATACCTCATTGGTTTCAGCATCTTGCACGATCACAGGGATTAACCCTTTTTCGTCAAATTTTAGTTCAGTCATCATATGCCCCCTAAACGATCCGGACAGGAATATCTGCCGCCATCAATTGTTTTTTCAAATCTGGAATTTTTACTTCGCCATAATGGAAAATCGATGCAGCAAGCCCTGCCTCAATTTTTGGCAACTGAAATAACTCAATAAAATCTTCACTTTTTCCGGCACCACCAGAAGCCACGATTGGTAATGCTGTGATTTCACTAACGGCTTGCAACAACTCCAAATCAAATCCCTGCTTCACACCATCGGTATCCATACTGTTGATGACTAATTCCCCCGCGCCTAACTGCTCACCCTGACGAATCCAGTCTAAGGCCTCTAATCCCGTATCTTCTCGACCGCCCTTAGCAAAAATATGCCATTGATCGCCAACGCGTCGAATATCCACAGATAAGACGACGCACTGACTGCCGTAGCGTTTTGCACCTTCTTCAATCAGCTGCGGACGTCGAATCGCGCCTGAATTAACGCTGACCTTATCCGCGCCGCAATTCAAGACCCGTTCAAAGTCAGATACCTCATTAATTCCACCGCCAACAGTTAGAGGGATAAAAACTTCTGAAGCGACACCTTTTAAAATATCAGTGAACAAGCCGCGTTCCTCTGCTGAAGCTGTAATATCATAAAAAACCAGCTCATCTGCTCCTTGTTCATTGTAAAAACGAGCTAAAGTCACGGGATCATTGACATCTTGCAAACCAGCAAAATTCACACCTTTAACCACACGCCCATCTCGAACATCTAAACATGGTACGATTCTCTTTGCGATCATTGGTCATCCTCCTCACCGACTGCTAAAACATCCTCTAGCTTTAAGCTACCATTGTATAGTGATTTTCCGACAATCGCACTGGAAATTCCCAACTGCTTCAAGCCTTCAATATCCTTTAGTGATGCGACACCGCCAGAAGCCACAATTTCGATATTCAACTGATTGAGCTTTTCATATAATGGCAGATTGATTCCCTCACCAGTACCATCACGAGAGATTTCAGTAAAGATAATCGTTTCAGCGCCCCATTCAACAAGTTGCTGACAAAATTCAAACGCATCTGTCTCCGTTTTTTCCAGCCAGCCTTCGACTGCGACCTTTTCATCTTTCGCATCGACACCGATCGCGATTTTACTTCCGTACTTTTTCAGCATCTCTTGAGTGAAATCGGGGTCCTTTTGCGCGATCGTACCAAGAATCACTCGGTTGACACCTGCGGACAAACAATGCTCAATAGTTTCCTCGTCACGGATTCCTCCACCAACTTCTACAAATAAATTTGTGTTTTCAACGATTTTTTTAGCGATTCCAAAATAGTGCAGCTTTCCGGCCTTAGCGCCGTCCAAATCAACAAGATGCAGATACTTAGCACCCGCTTTTTCAAAAGATTGAGCAAAAGCCACTGGATCATCGCCAAATACCTCTTTTTGCTGATAATCACCTTGATATAAGCGCACAACTTTCTCATCCAAAAGATCAATTGCTGGGAAAATTTTCATACCGGTACCTCCGTAAATGCCTTTAGAATATTCAAGCCGACTCCTCCACTTTTTTCTGGGTGGAATTGGGTACCGAAGACATTTTTATTTTGTACGATCCCTGGGATAGAGAGTCCGTATTCGCTGTCGGCGATCAGATGCTCTTGACAATCCGTTGCAAAGTAGCTATGAACATAATAGACAAAATCATTAGCACCCAATGATTTAACCAACGGACACTCTGTATTTCGTATATCTAGCTTGTTCCAACCAATCTGTGGAACTTTTAGATCGATATCCATTTGATCAAATGCTTCACGCATTGAGACAATTCGCCCAGGAATCAAGCCTAAACCAGGATGCTCTCCAAACTCTTCACTTTTATCAAATAAGAGCTGCATCCCTAAGCAAATCCCAAGAAATGGCTTGCCAGAAGCTGCCAGCTCCTGAATCGGCTCAACTAAAGACAATTCTTCTAGTTTTTTTCGTGCATCGCCAAATGCTCCAACCCCCGGTAAAATGATTCGATCAGCCGCTTTCAATTCATTTAATGAACGTGTAATCTGACATTCTACTCCCAAATACTCCAATGAGCGCGACAAACTAAAGAGATTGCCGACACCATAATCAATAATTGCTAGCATAGGCTTCCCCCTTAATTGATCGTTCCTTTTGTTGATGGAATCTCATCTGGTGCTAATTGATTGATTGCTACCGCATCACCTAACGCTCTTCCAAAACCTTTGAAACAGGCTTCCACGATGTGGTGGCTATTCTTACCAGCAATTTGGTGCAGATGAATCGTCGCACCTAGTTCTCGGGCAAAAGCGATAAAGAATTCCTCAACTAACTCAGTATCAAATTGCGAACCGATTTTTTCGCTGGGAATATCCAGCTCGACCACAGCCATCCCACGTCCGCTGATATCAATCGCTGACATCACTAAAGCTTCATCCATCGGTAATAGCATACTGCCATAACGTTTGATGCCTCGACGTTCGCCAAGACTTTCAGAAAAAGCTCGACCTATCGCGATCGCCACATCCTCAGTCGTGTGGTGAGCATCAACCTCAATATCACCATCACATACCAGTTCCAGATCAAAGCGTCCATGGCGAACAAATAATTCCAACATATGATCTAAAAAGCCCACACCTGTTTTGATCGTTTGTTGTCCTGTACCATCAACCGTCAGAGCCAGTTGAATCTTTGTTTCAGATGTATTACGTGTCACTTCTGCTTTTCTCATGCTTTCACCTCTTCTAGTATTGTTAATAATACTTTAACTAGCTGCTCCATTTGCTCCTGGGTTCCCACAGTGATCCTTAAATAATCCTTTGTACGCGGCTGATTAAACCAGCGCACTAAAATTTTCTTTTCTCGCAAAGCCTCGAATAATTTTTCTCCAGTAATTTGCGGATGTTTTGCAAACAAGAAGTTTCCCTGACTATCTGTTTGTTCAAAGCCAAGCTTTGTCAGCGCCTGCTTGCTCCATTCTCGAACCTGAATTGTTTCTTGAATTTTTTGATCTACGTATTCCTGCTCCTGTAAAACTGCGCCGCCAGCTGCTTGAGTTAAGCTATTGATATTGTAAGGATTTAAACTGAAACGTAAGCGATTCATATCTGCTATCAAATCCGTATTCCCAACGCCAAAGCCTAAACGTGCTCCCGCCAATTGACGGGATTTTGAGAAGGTTCCTACCACAAATAAATTCTGATATTTTTCAATCAAAGTCACCATTGAAGCTCCGCTAAAATCAATATACGCCTCATCCACAACAACTAAGCGATCTGGATGACGCTCTAAAAAGGCGCAGATTTCTGCTTGTGACAAATAGATGCCTGTTGGCGCATTGGGATTGGCAAAAATCACTGTGCCGGCCAACGCATCGTATTCCTTGAGCTCTAGCGTGAAATCATTATTCAACGGAACAACGGTTGAATCAACTTTATAAAGAGCGCTATATACCTGATAAAAACCATAGGTCACATCTGGAAAAGCGATGCCTTCTTCAGTGAAGCCTTGAAAAATATACGAGAGCACCTCATCACTACCATTACCAAGGAAAAGCTGCTCCTGCTTCACACCTAAATGCTGTGCTAACGGTTTTGCTACAGCTTCGACGGTAATATTTGAGTAACGGTTTAAGCTTTGTGACACCTCAGCAACTGCTGATTCCACGCTGGGGGCCGGCGGATAAGGACTTTCATTTGTGTTTAATTTAATGAATTCTCCCTCGTTTACTTGTTCTCCTGGTGTATATGGAGTAAGATCCTGATATTTTTGATTTAAAAATGTCATGCCTATTCACCTCTTCGCACTTTCATGGATCGCGCATGGCCGATTAAATCTTCAGTCTCCGCGAATAGTTCAACTGCAGAGGCTGCTTCTTTCATAGCCTCTTCGGTATAATACAGGTAGCTGCTCTTCTTTATAAAATCATCCACCGATAATGGCGAATAAAACCGAGCTGTTCCTTCTGTCGGTAAGGTATGGTTCGGTCCCGCAAAGTAATCCCCTAAAACCTCTGGAGTGTGATGACCTAAAAAGACGCTTCCGGCATTTTCAACCCTTCCTAACAAAGCAAACGGCTCTGATACAGATAGTTCCAAATGCTCCGGCGCGATTTGGTTAGCGATAGAGATCGCTTCTTCCAAATCTTTTACTAAAATAATTTTCCCTGTATTCTCGATAGCTGCTCCAGCGATTTCTTTACGCGGCAATACCGCTAATTGCTGCTCTAATTCTGATTGAACTTTTTCAATCAGTGTCTCTTCTGTCGTTACCAGAATTGCTTGTGCTAGTGTATCATGCTCCGCCTGCGCTAAAAGATCGGCTGCAATCCAGCGAGGATTTGCGCTATGATCAGCAACGATCAACACGTCACTCGGTCCGGCGATCATATCAATATCAACTTCGCCATAAACCATGCGCTTGGCCGTGGCAACATAAATATTTCCCGGTCCCACAATCTTATCTACCTTCGGAATCGTCTCTGTGCCATACGCAAGTGCCGCTACACCATGTGCTCCACCTACTTTGTAAATTTCATCTACTCCAGCAATAGAAGCAGCCGCTAAGATAGCTGCTGGAACATTTCCTTCACTATCTGTTGGGGTCATCGTGACAATTTTCTTCACACCAGCGATCTTAGCCGGTAGGACATCCATCAAGACGGTACTGGGATAAGCCGCCGTTCCACCAGGTACATAGACTCCGACACGTGCTAAAGGAATGATCCGCTGCCCCATCACAACACCATTTGGTTCTGTTGAAACAAATCCTTGTCGTACTTGTTTTTGATGGAAGGATAGAATATTTTCTTTCGCCTGCTCCATCACCTTTAATAATTCTGGCGATACTCCCTTTAAGGCTGCTTCGATCTCGCTTTCACTGACTGCTAATGTATCCAAAGTGACATGATCGATTTCTTTGATTAATTGATAAAGGGCTTGATCTCCATCTTGTTGTACGCGTTCTATAATTTTTTTGACCACCTCAGATACATCCGCAGTCTCAGAATACTTTCGTGCTAAGATATCGGCTAATTGATCCGTTTGAGTTGAATACACTCTCATAGTTGCTTCCTCACCTTCTCGATCACTTTTTGGATTCGTTCTTGCTTAAAGCGCCATGTCGCGTTGTTAATGATCAACCGAGCAGAAGATGGCGCAATGTCTTGAATCACCTTCAAATCATTTTCTTTTAAGGTCGTGCCTGTTTCGACAATATCGACAATCACGTCGGATAACCCTAATAATGGAGCTAATTCGATCGAACCGTGTAAATGAATCAATTCTACAGACCGCCCAATCCCTTCATAATACTCACGAGTGATGGTCGGATATTTTGTTGATACACGTAACGGACGTGAAAAATCTTCTTCGAAATCATTATGCGCAGCAACCGCTAATCGGCAGACACCCATATGTAAATCCAAAAATTCAATAACGTCTGCTTTGTTTTCTAATAGAATATCTTTTCCTACCACGCCGATGTCCGCTGCTCCGTGCTCCACATAGATTGCTACGTCACTAGGCTTCACTAAAAAGAAACGTAATTTATTAACCTCATCACAAAAAATCAGTTTGCGATTGTCTTCAAAGACACCTTCAGCTGCCACTCCGGCCTTGGTGAACAGATCATACACCGCATCTCCCATTCGCCCCTTAGGCAGAGCTACATTCAAGTACTCTGAACTTTGATTATCCGATGGTAGTTTTTGCCCGACATGATTCAGCTTTAATCCAAAGCCAATCGCACCTTGACGCTTTCCTTGACGACTCATTAAACGGTCGTAACGTCCGCCATATAAAATTGTTTCCCGCGCTTCTTTAATGAAGCCTTGGAACAACAATCCACTATAATAATCCGCATCATTCATGATCGAAAAATCTAATCGCAGACGAATTTTCTCTGATAAGTCTTCTTTCTGCAATGCTTTGTATAATTGTTTCAATTCTTCTAATCCAGCCTGAGCTTCAGGATAAGACGCCAACAAAACTTTGGCACGCTGATATTTTGTTTCAAAATCTCCTGATAAACGAACCAATTTGGCTAAGTTGTCCGCTTCTTCTTTTGATAATCCTGCTTTGGTTGTCAATTCATCCATGCCATGAGAACTTTTATCTCGCAGGCAATCCAAGACCTTTTGGCGATCCTCAATTGAAAAACGATCACAAATCCCATTGATGATTCCCATATGTGAAAGATCTAGTGTTCCTTCACCAACTTGTGCCAAACTTTCCCAAGCAAGCTTTAACATTTCCAGCTGATCATCCCAAGTAATTTCATCAATGATTTCTAGACCGATCTGATAAATTTTCTGGTACTCGCCTGCCTGACGATCATGGCGATAGACATCTTCTACATAATAGACCTTTCGTGCTTCGCCATCTGGTGTATTTTTAGCAATTGACAACGTCACATCCGGCTTCAATGCCATTGTCCGACCGTCGTTTCCAGTAAAAGTAATGATGGAGGAATTTCGCAAAAAATTGTAATTTTGCTGATAGTCACCATATTCTTCAAAGTTGTTTAAGTGATAAGGTTGAAAATGATGCTGAGTATATAACTTTCTTAATTTCAATTCGATTTGCTCTTCGGGTCTTAATACTTCCCATAATTCTTCCACACTTATCACTCCTAAGTCATTTTTATGTATTTAATTTTCTTTGCAGAAAATTAAGTTTGATTTTCCTACCGTATACCATTCAGCTAAACAGTTCGAGCTTTATTTTGCCCTACTTTGTTGTATTCAGACCAGATGCCACACTCTGCGAAAAGCTGAACTGGCATCCTAAGTCAATTTATGTAATCATTTTTTCAAGTTCATAAAAAATGAAGTTGATTTTCATCTCGCATACCAGCTCGACACGTATTCTTAGTTTATCTGATATATCCTTAGTGTTTTCTAACAATATTAATCGTTTTGCCATAAATTAGCAATGGTAATCTGTGAATGAGCGAACATTTTGCAGAGTAAGAAATAAAAGATTTGATTTTTTCAGCAAACTTTTCTGATATACTTTTCTTAACGAGAAAGTTAGAAAACTAAAGGAATGAAAAATGTGGGAAAACTAGGTGAGCATAAAAATGATCTGGAGATTTCTAATGATGAGTAATACCCGAAAATCAAGAAAAACGAATTTGTATTTCGTATTTCTCGTTTTGCTCGTAGGTGGACTGTTATCCGATTGGTCACATGAGCTGTATACAAATGGCTGGTCTATTAAACCCTTATTTAACATACTCACTGTTACCTTATTCTTAATCGCTTCCTACTTCATTGAAACCAGAACCTCTTTATCTGATAAAATCCGGACTTTCTTTTATTTCGTTTACTTTCTGTTCATCGGTACATTTGCTTCGGTAATCATTTATCAGAACCAACCAAATGGACAGATGATTTTTCTTTATCTTTTCTTGTCCTTCACCGGCAGTCTGATTTGGCTGTTCTTCTGTAAACAGTTAAAGACAAAAAAATAAGCCGTAGTCCTGAATAGGTTCTACAGCTTATTCTGCGTCTTTAGGTATTAATACATCTTGCCATTCGCCCATTTGATCAATAAACTTTTTACTCTTCAAATGCAGGCCAATATATTCTTCGTATAATTGATCCAGTGTTTGGCGGATCGCTTTTTTTGTCTCCGGCTTTAGATTGATCGTATTGATATTTTCATAGGTTACACTGTTAAACAAGCGGATAAAATAGATTGCTCGTGGGTCAGCATGATAACGATGCTGATCTAAATGCCAGTGATCTTGGCAAAGAATCCCATTGTACTTCGAGGAGAAATCGAAGGCGCCGGTTTTCTTTCCGCACACTCCACAAGCCTGCCAATTAAGCGAAACTCCGAAGCGCTGCATGATTTGAACTTCAAAAATATTCATGATCGTCTCACCATCTGCACCTTCATCCATTCGCTGCAATGCTTCTCGAGTGAACCCGTACAAAGCCGGATCATACACATGATCTTCAATCGCTGCATCCGTTAAACCTAAGATATAGGAACCATAAGCATTCAAAAAAATATCCTCTTGAAGCTTTCGCATAGGATGGATATCTTTGGCACTATTTAAGAAAGAAAGGCCATCCGTTTTCAAATTCCCGATAAATACCGCTTCAGTAAAAGGCTGAACCGCTGTTTGCAAGGGGTTGTTCGCACGATGAATTCCCTTTGCAAAAAACATGACCTTCCCAGCCGATTCCGTGAAGATCTTGATTAGCTTGTCTTTTTCTTTATAATCCCGACTAAATAAAATGATGCCTTTGGTTTCACCAACCTGCGCCATCCATACGCACCTCTCTTCGATAACATCTAACTCAGTTTAACAAAAGTCTATCTAAACATCCTGCGAAAAGCAGAGCTAACAAAAGCTCCACGAAGAAATCGTGAAGCTTTGTTTATTAATAGTCGTCTTTACGGTAACCGTAGTCTTGGAGATAAGTTTGTTTATCGCGCCAATCCTTTTGGACTTTAACCCAAAGCTCTAAGTATACCTTGTCAGCTAAAAGCGTCTCAATATCCTTGCGGGCTTGTGTACCGATATTTTTCAGCATCTTCCCGCCTTTTCCGATAATGATACCCTTTTGGCTTGTCCGTTCGACAATGATCGTCGCTTGGATATGAACCTTGTCATTCTCATCCCGTTTCATTGATTCCGTCACGACAGCCACTGAATGCGGAACTTCATCACGCGTTAAGCTCAATACTTTTTCACGAATCAGTTCAGAAACGATAAAATATTCTGGGTGATCGGTAATTTGATCGTCTGGGAAATATTGTGGACCTTCATCCATTTGATCGACTAAAACATCTAGCAAATGCTCGACATTGTTGCCTTCTGTCGCCGAAATAGGGATGATTTCTTTAAACTCCATGATTGTCCGATAGTCATCAATGATCGTCAATAACTCGTCTGGATGGATCGTATCAATTTTATTGATGACCAAGTAAACAGGCACTTCCTGTTTGCTTAATCGTTCCAAAATGAAGTCATCACCGCGTCCACGTTTTTGATCTGCACTAACCATGAAAATGATGGCATCCACTTCACGCAAAGCGCTATAGGCCATCTCTACCATGTAATCGCCTAAGCGATGCTTCGGTTTATGAATACCTGGCGTATCGATAAAAACTATTTGTGCTTCCGGTGTTGTATAAACACCTTGAATTTTATTTCTAGTGGTTTGTGCCTTATCGCTCATAATCGCGATTTTTTGACCTACGATGCGATTTAGTAATGTTGATTTACCAACATTTGGTCGACCAACAATCGCCACAAACCCTGATTTATGTTCTGACATGTAAAAGTTCCTTTCTGAACCTTAAATACTCAATTTCCCGAAAGAAAAAGCTCAATAATTTTTGGTAAAAAGATAATCACACCAACGATTATGGCAAACACTGACGTCACTAAAACAGCTCCGGCAGCCATATCTTTGATTTTCTTGCCGATTGGATGAAAATGGCAATCGGTTACCATGTCTACCACATTCTCAAAAACCGTGTTGATAATCTCCACAATCCAAACGAGAAAGACGGCTAAAAAAATCCAAAGCCATTCTAGCACAGAGACTCCTAATAAAAATGCTACCAGAATCGCCATCAGGCCAAAAACCACGTGAGCACGCATATTGCGTTCCTCTTGAAAGACTGTCTTGATCCCTTGAATCGCAAATTCTAACGAGGTGATAAAATGTTTGTTTTTCTCTGTTTTATCTTTTAAGTCCATAGGCATCTAATATCTCTTTCTGCAGACCAAACATCTCTTTTTCGTCCTCAGGAGTCATATGGTCGTACCCATTGATATGCAAAAAACCATGTACAGCTAGAAATCCCAGTTCGCGATCAAAGCTATGCCCATACTCCTCTGCCTGTTCTGTGGCACGTTCCGTAGAAATCATGATATCGCCTAAATTCCGCGGCATCGGATCTTCCTCGTCCATGATGATCGGAATCTCATCTTCACCTTCTTCTTCCAGCGCAAAGCTGATGACGTCAGTCGGTGCGTCCTTGCCGCGATAATCACGATTGATGACTTGGATCGCTGCATTATCCATAAAAGTAACAGACATTTCCGTATCCTTCGGCAGCTTCAAATAGTCAGCCGCAAACTGTAATACGCCATCGATTTCTTGAATTTTTTCTTCAGAGACCTGCTCTGTTTCGTCAATAAACGTAATATCCATTACTCTTCCCCTTTTTTCTCTTGCTCTTCTTTCATTTTCTCCGCCTCTGATTGCATTCTCGGATATTTGATGCGTGAATGGAAGGTTGAGCTTAAACCGCTAATCAATGATTTTTCAACGATACGAATCTCTTTCAACGTCAATCCGGAATCGTCTAGCTGACCATCATTGATTCGTTCCTCAATCAGATTATGCACAAACTCCGTAATCTTATCAATCGAAGGATGATCCATCGCTCTGACCGCCGCCTCACAGCTATCCGCGATGTTTACAACCCCAGCTTCGCGAGTCTGTGGCCTAGGTCCTGGATAACGGAAGTCTGCTTCTGTTACTTCAGGGTTGCGCTCCTTGGCTTTAAAATAGAAGAATTTCATCAAGGTTGTTCCATGATGCTGATTACAAATATCAATCACCATTTGCGGCATCTTATATTCCTTCAGAATTTTCGCCCCTTCAATCACATGACCGAAAATAATTTGTTTGCTATCTTCCGGCAGCAGGAAGTTATGCGGATTCTCTGCCCCAGTCGGTAAATTTTCTACAAAGAAATTTGCATGACGAATTTTACCAATATCGTGATAGTAGCAGGCTACTCGCGTCAACAACGAACGACCGCCGATTTCTGCCACAGCATTAGCACTCAGATTAGCCACCATCATTGAGTGATGATAGGTTCCGGGAGCCTTCTCCAGCAGTTCTTTTAGCAACGGATGGTTCGGATTACTTAATTCATTTAAGGTAATTACACCGCTATCTGTCACTAAGATTTCGATATACGGTTGAAGTCCCATTCCCATAATAAAGGATAAAATGCTGGCGGCAAAAGCACCTAGCAGCAGTCCCCAGGTTTGCGAATCAGTAAAGGACATTCCTTGATAGATACTTAAAATGATCGACCAGGCAACTGGAAAGGCCACGATCCAAAGCATTGCTTGCTTCACTTGATCAGATAAGCGTCTTTGTTTTACCATAACAGCCAATGTACCTGAGAAAAGGTACGTCATTAAAATGACGGGCAGCATATTCGTACCGATGGCATTGTAGTAAATAAACAGTGCAAAAACGGTCTGAAAAACTGCGGACAAAGCCCCTGCTCGTCGATTAACAAAGACCGTCAGAATCAGTGGAATGAAGGCTGCTGGGAAGAACAACGCTAGATTATTCGAAGTGCCTCCTTGAAAAGATTGCAGTATCTTCATGATAAAAACGCCAATCGTCATCGTCGCGCTATAGAATAAAATGAAGCGGACACGTTGAAACTCAACTTCAAACTGACGGCTATAAAACCATAACAAAACACCTTGTAATATTGCGGATAAAACCATTGCAATCAATGGGAAAATAGATGTACTGGAGCTAGTCAAGCCTAATAGTTTCAACTTATTAATCGCATTTGCATCAATTTGACTGCCTTCACGAACAATGACTTCACCTTGATAAATCATTACAGGTTGAACTGAATCACTGGCTTGCTCTTTCAATTCATCCGTCCGCTTTTGATTTAAGGAATCATTGATAACAATCCCTGCTTCTAATAAGTAACGCATTGCTTGATTAGATTCTTCTGACAATCCTAAACTTTGGATCTTATCAATGGCCTGCTGTTTGTATTCAGCAAGATCGCTTTGACGAATGCGTTTTGTCATTTGTTCATCTAACAGTTTCAGACTTTCTGTTCCAACTTTCGTCAAATCAGCAGCACTTAGTTGGACAACGGCTTGATAAAATTCTTCTGGCAGCTGTTGATAGAAAGTGACTGTATCCTGATCTAAACCTTCAAAATTCTTTTTTACCGCTGCTACACGCTCATCCACTGTCGGTTGGGGAACTTTTTCTCCATCTTTAGCTTGTGAAACCTTCGTCTGATAATTTTTATCTAATTCAGTATTCGCCTTTTGAATCAATGAGATTAATTGATTGATACGATCATGCTGTGTTTGCGCCAAGTCAGCTTGATATGTATATTCTGGCGTGACTGCTTCAGCGGCCAATTGACGCTTTTGGTCCGTTTCGGCTTTATTTTCAATGGTTTTATTAGCTCGAATACTTTCTGTAGCCACTTGACCTTCTTTATAATCTACACTTTTTTGAATGACGCTCGTAAGCATCGTTAATACTAATATAGTCGAAAAAGCGCCTAAAATGATTGGTATAAAATTTGAACCTAACTTTTTCAGCAAGTTATTGATGGGTCGATTTAACATCCAATTCCCTCCTGACTACTTTTCTTGGTGTCGTAGGTTCTCTTGTTCATAAGCTTCGATAATTTCTGCAACTACAGGATGCCTTACAACATCACCAGCTTCAAAGTTCACAAAGCGGATTTTTTTGATTCCCTTCAAGGTTCTTTCGGCATGAATCAAACCGCTGACCTGCCCTTTCGGCAGATCTACCTGAGAAGTGTCGCCATTGACGATCATTTTAGAATTAAACCCAAGGCGCGTTAAAAACATCTTCATTTGCGAAATCGTCGTGTTCTGAGCTTCATCTAAAATGACAAAGGCATCATCTAACGTCCGACCACGCATATAAGCAAGCGGGGCGATCTCAATCACTCCGCGTTCCAATAAGCGGTTCGTATGTTCCATACCAAAAATTTGATGCAAGGCATCATACATCGGACGTAAGTAAGGGTCAACCTTTTCCTTCAAATCACCTGGCAAAAATCCTAGACTTTCGCCGGCTTCTACTGCCGGGCGGGTCAAAATAATTCGTTGTACTTCCCCTTTTTTCAGTGCAGCAATTGCCATAACGATTGCTAAATAAGTTTTACCAGTCCCTGCTGGTCCCACACCAAAAACAACATCCGATTTACGTATTGCTGCTATATAACGGCTCTGTCCAATATTTTTAGGACGAATGGGTTTCCCATTACGGTCCTTCAATAATTCCTCTTCGTACATCATAACGAACTCATCCAGATGATTCTCACGTCCTAAACGCAATGCGGTCATGACATCTGGTGTCGCGACTTTAATCCCGCGATCGATCAAAATCTGCAAGGTGCGAATGATATCTCCTACTAATTTTGCCTCTTCCTTTGGTCCAATGATCTGAATCATTTCGCCGCGAGTATTGATGGTCGTCTCTGTATTTTCTTCTAAAAATTTAACATGTTTATCGTGGGTACCTAAAAGCATACTGATGTCATCTTTTCCATCAAGCTTTATTTCTAACGACTCAAAATCGTTGCTATTCAACAAGCGCTCATCCCTTCATAAATCATTCCTTCTTATAATACCACACTCTAAATAAAAGAAAAATTGTCTAAGCTTTCGCTTAAATATTAGCTATACCTGAGTTTGATTAAGATGAAATCACGAGTCTATTTTAAAGATTATCTTGTGCATACAATACTACTTTGCCTATCTTATTATTTAATCTCACAATTTTTAACAGCAGCTCGGACTAAAGCATAACTCATAGCTAACTGTCTATCTATGAAGTCATTTTTCCAAAAACCGGGAAAAATGAGCTTATTTTCGTACGCATATCATCACGCTAAACAGCTTGATCAATATACTTCTGTAAATTTGTAACTACAGCTCCGGCCCTATTTTTATAAACTGCGAAAAGCGTGACTGACAGCTAGCTCAGTTAATGGAAGTTTATTTTTGCCACGCATACGATTCAACTAAACCTCACGTAATATTAATTAGCCGAGACCATATCATTCATCTCGTACTTTAACAAACTGCGAAAAGTTGAACTCGCAAAAAAAGCCGAGAGAAAAATCTCTCGGCTTTCATTATTGCTTATTTATTCAGAAGCTCCTTGACGATTGCGTTGACTTGATTGCCATCGGCTTTGCCTTTGACTTTCGGCATCACTGCACCCATTACTTTCCCAAATTCCTTTGGTGAAGTCGCTCCTGTTGTTGCAATTGCTTCTGTAACAATCGCACGGATCTCATCTTCAGAAAGTTGAGCCGGCAAATATTTTTCAACAATTACGATTTCCTTTTTGACCTTATCAGCCAAATCGGTGCGATCAGCTTTTTCAAACTCCGTTAGAGAATCTCGACGCTGTTTCATCTCGCGAGATAAGACAGTCAATTCTTCTTCGTCATTTAAGTCCTGACCTTTTTTAATCTGTTCATTTTGAATCGAAGCTTTAAGCATCCGGATCACTTGCAAAGTCTCTTTATCTTTTGCTCGCATCGCTTGCTTCATGTCTTCATTCAAGGTAGTAAGTAGTGACAATAGAATCACTCCGTTGACAGACTAGAATTTCTTACGTTTTCTAGCTGCTTCTGATTTTTTCTTACGTTTCACGCTTGGCTTTTCATAAAATTCACGTTTGCGAGATTCTTGCAGAGTCCCTGCTTTTGAAACGGAACGTTTGAAGCGACGAAGAGCATCGTCAAGAGATTCATTTTTACGAACCACTGTTTTTGACATATAAATTCCCTCCCTCCGGGCTTGAAATGTAACCGTTTTTGTTATTGAAATATGCTTTCAATAAACAAGACCGTCCATAAGTCATTATATCCAATGGGCTATTTTGAGTCAAGGTACTGAAGAATTTAAATTCTTAATTTATCCATTAACTTTTTGACATTTTGCACAGCGTCCAAAGAGCTCAAAGCGATGACCTTCGATTTCGCAGCCATCTAGCTGTTCTTTAAAGAAGTTCATGGGACACATATGAATCTCCTTCGTTTCTCCGCAAACTGTACAAATAAAATGGTGATGGTGTTCAAAATTTTCACTGCAGCTAAAGCGGAATTTCATCTCTCCCTGCAATTCGGTATCTTCAATCAATCCAATCTCACAAAATTCTCTTAGGTTGCGATACACAGTATCATAGCTCAATCCTGGAAATTGACCATTCATATGATTGTAAACCTCACGGGCGGAAACATAGCGGTTGGATTTGATCAGGTAGTCTAAGAGAGTTTCACGTTTTTTAGTATACTTGAAGCCATTTTCTTTGACCTTCGTCAGAGCTTTTTCTAATAACGTCGTTTGTGTCATGTTATCCCTCATTTCAAAGTGTAATGATTCCGAATAAAGTGTATGGTATAATAAATTATTACTGATTGCAAGGGAGATTTTCTTTATGGATAGCGAAAAACAAAACGAGTTAGTCACTATTTTCATCATCTCCGATTCTGCGGGAGAAACTGCATCGAAACTAGCACAAGCTTCAATGGCGCAGTATCCTACCGTAGAATTCTGTCTCTTCCGCCGGACCTTTGTACACACGGAAGAATTATTGATGAAAGCTTTAAACGATGCTAAGGCCGAAAACGGCATGATCATCTATACATTGATTGATCCAAAATTATCTAAAATTGCTAAAGAATTTTGTGACAACGAAGACGTCTTTACGATGGACTTGTTGAATCCGGTTGTGAGCGAAATTGGACGACGCGCTCATTTAGAGCCTACTGGCGAACGTGGTGCACTTCATCACTTGAACGAAAATTATTTCAAACGAATTAAGGCCATGGAGTTTGCGGTTAAATATGACGACGGAAAAGATCCCCGCGGCTTCTTAGAGGCTGATGTTGTGTTACTTGGCGTTTCAAGAACTTCAAAAACACCGCTAAGTCTTTATTTGGCTAATAAAAATTTAAAAGTTGCTAACCTACCGTTAATTCCACAAGCACATATTCCTAAACAGCTATTTGAGATCGATCCGAAAAAAATCGTTGGACTGACCAACGATCCTGAAGTATTGATTGGTATCCGTAAAGAACGGATGCGAGCTTACGGATTGAATCCTGAAACGGCCTATTCCGATCGCGAAAAGATTCAAGCAGAGCTGAAATTCGCCAATGAGCTTTATCACAAGTTAGGCTGCGAGATTATTAACGTTGCCACACTTTCGATCGAGGAAACGGCAGCGATGATCATGAGCGCCTTGGATTTAGAAGACCATAGCTACTACTTTATGGAAGAAGAAAACTGAGATCAAATCGATCTCAGTTTTCTTTCTTTTTGTAATTCACGAATCTCTTCTAAGCGATAAGGTGTTATTTGATAAACGTCATTCAGCCAATTATGATAAAACAAATGTGCCTGCGCACGCCAATAATTGTAAATTTTCCCGTCTTCATAGTAATTCGCTGGCTTCGCCGTATTGATTCCCCGTTCATGATCACGCAAATATTCTTTTTCTAAAGTATCTGTCGCATATTCAAAGTGTCCCATCAAAAAGACATCGTGCTCATCTTCTGAGATTAAGATCGCGGACCGTTCTTCCTCATCCTTAGCAATCACTTTGATTTTTGCTTGACGCACTTGCTCTTCATTGATTCCCGTATATCGTGACTGAGGCATCCAAAAACGATCATCAAAGCCTCTAAACAATCGGAATTGATGCTCTATATCTTGTTTATAGATACCAAATAATTTTTTTTCAAAAGGAACCTTATCAACTCCAAAATGATAATACAGGCCTGCTTGTGCTCCCCAGCAAATGTGAACAACAGAAGTAACTGACGTTTGGCTCCACTCCATGATTTCTACTAACTCCGGCCAATAATCGACTTCCTCAAAGGCCAACTGCTCCACTGGTGCTCCAGTAATGATCAAGCCGTCATAACAAGTCTCTTTTACCTGTGAAAAATCCAAATAAAACTTATCTAAATGATTCTTACTTGTATGCTTATGCTCATGGCTAGCTACTTTTAAGAAATCTACATCAATCTGCAAAGGACTTTGGCTAATCAAACGCAGCAGATGAATTTCTGTGTCGATTTTATTCGGCATCAAATTTAAAATCAATAGTTTTAGCGGTCGAATATCCTGTTGCTCCGCACGTGAATTATCAATCGCAAAAATATCTTCAGATTCTAAAACAGACTTTGCCGGAAAATCAGGCTCTAAGCGAATCGGCATGAGTTATCCCTCCAATTTATCAAAGGCCTGTTGCAAATCAGCAAGGAGATCGTTCACATTTTCGATTCCGCAAGATAAACGAACTAGCCCTGGTGAAATTCCTGCCTGCTGCAGCTCTTCATCAGTCAGTTGGCGGTGCGTCGAGGTTGCAGGATGCAACGCACACGTACGAATATCCGCCACGTGAACTTCTAATGAAACAAGTTCCAATGCGTCTAACCACTTGGCCGCCTGTTCTTTTCCTTCTGCGAATTCAACAGAAATGACACCGCAAAGGCCATTTGGCACATATTTTTGCGCTAAATTGTAGTTTTCATCACTTTCTAAGCCAGGATAATACACGTGTTTGATCGCTTTTTGCTCAGTTAAGTATTTCGCTATTGTCACTGCATTTTCAAAATGGCGATCCATCCGAACCGGTAATGTCTCCATCCCCAAATTAAGCAAGAATGAATTTTGCGGGGAAGGTGTAGCCCCTAAATCTCGCATTAATTGCACACGTGCTTTGGTGATATACGCCGCTTGGCCAAATTTCTCTGTATAAACGATGCCATGATACGTTTCGTCAGGCTCTGAGAGCTGAGGAAATTTGCCATTATTCCAATTAAATTTCCCGCCATCAACGATGACACCGCCTGTCTGCACTGCATGACCATCTAAATACTTGGTCGTACTATGAATCACGATATCTGCGCCAAACTCGAATGGTCGACAAAAGTATGGAGTCGCAAACGTATTATCGATAAGAAAAGGAATATCCAACTCTTTTGCTACAGATGCAAATTTTTCTTGATCCAACACCTTCACCGCGGGATTAGCGATTGTTTCGCCAAAAATGGCTTTCGTATTTGGTTTCGCCGCTTTCAACAATTCCTCTTTTGAGGCATCTTGATCGACAAATGTCACTTCAATTCCCATTTTTCTAAGGGTATGAGCAAATAGATTGTAGGTCCCGCCATAAATATAGCTAGAAGAAATCATGTGATCTCCAGCCTCTAAAATATTCAGTACCGCATAAAAGGTGGCTGCTTGCCCGGATGATGTACACAATGCTCCTACACCGCCTTCTAGTGCCGCGATTTTCTCTTCTACTGCACCAGTCGTTGGATTTGCCAAACGTGTATAAAAATACCCCGCCGCCTCCAAATCAAAAAGCTTTCCAATTTCCTCTGTCGAGTCATAGGCATAGGTCGTACTTTGAACGATCGGTAATACTCGTGGTTCTCCATTTTCCGGCTGATACCCTGCATGTAAACACTTTGTTTCAAATTCCATCATTATTCCTCCTACTAGCTTTTTTTGAACACGATTGTTGCTCATAATTTTTCTCATACCTGTCATTTTCAATTGTTTTCGTAATATAAAAAACACTCCCGTCTTTTCATAGCTGAAAGGACGGGAGTGCCGTGGTACCACCTTAATTTATCAGCCTCTCACAAGACTGATCTTTAGTCGCATTGCTGCGAACTGCTGTAACGGGCATTCCCGTGTCTCACTGACAATTGCTCCGAGGCCATCTTCTAACAAATCGCTGCTGCTTCTTCTCAATTACCGAAGCTCTCTGTCAAGTCCGATTCGTTGTACTCTTCTCTTCTACGCAATTAAAATATTTGGACGCCCTCTTTTTCAACAGAAAGCACATCAATCAACGCTTCATGATCGAAGGCTTTCAAGGCCGTGACTAATTTTTCAGTATTTTCAGGCGGGGTCAATACTAAAACAGTTGGACCTGCGCCACTTAAAAAGCTGCCATAACCGCCATAAGCTTTGCAAAATTCTCGAATTTTTTTCAAATGCGGAACAAGGTGCTGGCGATGACTTTCGTGTAAGATATCTTTTTCCATCATTTTCCCAGCTAGCGGCAAATTACCATTCAAAACTGCCGCAATCATTACGTTGCCAATCGAGCTGGCTTTGACCGCATCCTGATAGGATAACTCTTTTGGTAAAACCGAACGACTTTCTGAAGTCAGCAACTCATGATTCGGGATAAAGGCAATCACATCGCAATCAGGAAACGTATGCTTCACAAAATTTACTTCATTGTTATTATAGCTCGCTACCACAAAATCTCCACAGATTGCTGGGGCCACGTTATCAGGATGGCCTTCGATCTTGGTTGCGTAGGTCACTTTCTGCTGTGGCGTCATTCCTAGATTTCCTAAACGATTGGCCAATTCAATTCCCGCTACGACAACAGAAGAGCTGCTGCCTAATCCACGAGCGATTGGAATGTCTGAAGTCATCGTGAGTTCATGCGGTTTCAAATTAGGTGCCAAATCTAATGCCGTTTGAATCAATAGATTTTTTTCATCCGAAGGGATGCTGCTGCCCAACTGATGCTTGATCTGCCATCTTTTAGTTTCCGAACCGATATCGATCGTCAAATATTGAGACAACGCGATCCCACACGAATCAAAGCCGGGCCCTAAATTGGCGCTGGTTGCTGGGACGCGGATTTTCATAGAGCAGCCACTCCTTCACGTAAGTGTCGGCGCATATCCTCCAAATCACTCATCTTATTGATTTTGATGTCTGTTTCGTTGATCGCTGTATCTGGATCTTTTAACCCATTTCCAGTAAAGACCGTTACGACGGTTTCACCTGGCTTGATCCGACCATTTTCCACATGCTGAATCACACCAGCCAATGATGCTGCTGAACCTGGTTCAACAAAAACACCTTCTTGAGAAGCCACTTTGCGATATGCATTTAAGATTTCTTCATCAGTTACAGAATCAATATAGCCATTTGATTCATCGCGAGCCTCTTCAGCTAATTTCCAGCTAGCAGGATTACCGATCCGAATCGCTGTTGCTACTGTTTCTGGTTGTTCAATGACTTTTCCTTGGACAATTGCCGCAGCACCTTCTGCTTCGAAACCGTGCATCCGTGGCAATTCTGTGCCTTTTTGCTCATGCCATTCTTTGAAGCCTTTCCAATAGGCAGAAATATTTCCGGCGTTCCCAACAGGAATTGCCAATACATCTGGCGCTTTTTCCAATTGTTCGCAAATTTCAAACGCCGCTGTTTTTTGTCCTTCTAAACGATAAGGATTCACTGAATTCACTAAAGCAACCGCTTCTGTTTCCGCAATATCACGAACTGCTTTAAGGGCTTCATCAAAGTTTCCGGGGATCGAAATAATATCTGCTCCATAAGCAATCGCTTGAGCCAATTTACCCATTGCGATCTTCCCATCTGGAATCACAACATACGCCTTGATGCCTGCACGTGTTGCATAGGCAGCGGCGGCGGCACTCGTATTACCAGTTGAGGCACAAATGATTGCTTTTGCACCATCTTCCACGGCTTTAGCCACAGCCATCACCATTCCTCGATCCTTAAAAGAACCTGTCGGATTTAAGCCTTCATATTTCCCATAAAGCGTAATCCCTAATTCTTTTGATAGATTTTTCAAAGGAATCAGTGGTGTATTTCCTTCAGCCAATGCGATCTGAGGTGTCTTATCAGTGATTGGCAAATACTCTTTATATTGTTTCAATAGACCTTCGTACATGTTTATTCCCCCATAACTTTCATCAATGACAGTAATTTGTAACTCGTTTTTTCTTTGATTTCCTGTTGAATTGTTCCCATCTTCGTTTCTGATGTCTCGTGTGTAATCAAGACTACACGAGCATTTTCACCATCGCCTTTTTCTTGGACAACTTGTTCGAACCCTACTTTTGTTTCAGTCATGATCTCAGCCAGCTTCAAAAATTGACCAGGCTCGTCAGGCATTTCTAATGATAAGAAGTACTTGCTGATGTTTTCATCTGGTGAAGTAATTTTGGTTGGTTGGGTATAGCCAGTAAAGCGATGACCAACAGTATTTTTCTTCATCTTATTAACGATCGTCATCAAATCCGCCACGATACTGGTAGCCGTTGGGCGTGCACCAGCTCCCGGACCATAGTACATTGATTCGCCAATTCCTGAACTTTTAACAAAAACAGCGTTCATTTCATTATGGATTGAAGCCAGCGGGTGTTCATGCGGCACTAAGACCGGACCAACCTCCACCGAAATCGTATCGTCATTTTTGATGGTCGAGCCGATTAATTTCACGGTGTAGCCTAGCTGATCGGCAATCGACACATCCTCTGCTGCCAATCCGCGAATACCTTTGATCTTGACTTGATCCATTGTGATCGACATTCCAAAAGCAAATTTGCTTAGAATAACCATTTTATATGCGGCATCGATCCCGTCCACATCATTGGTTGGATCACTTTCCGCAAAGCCTAGTTCTTGAGCTTCTTTCAAGGTCTCATCATATGTTCGATGCTCTTGAACCATCTTAGTCAGCATATAATTGGTTGTTCCATTGACGATTCCAAGAACTTCGGTAATATCATCTGCTGCTAAGCTGTTAGCGATCGTTCGTAAGATCGGAATACCACCAGCAACGCTAGCTTCATAATACAAATTTCGCTGCTGCTCACGCGCCAGATTAACTAACTCAGTCCCGTGCTGTGCTAATAAATCCTTATTCGCAGTGACAACATTTTTACCAGCCATAAGTGCTTTTTTGATAAAGGTCTTGGCTGGTTCGATCCGTCCCATCACCTCTACTACAATAGCGATCTCTGGATCATTTAAAATTGCGTCCAATTCAGTAACCAATTCCAATTGATATTTTTCTGCTAAAGCAGATTTATCTTCTTCTGGACGGATCAAGGCTTTTGTTACAACCAAGGGGCCGCCAATACTTTTTTCGATTTTATCTTTGTGATCTGCCAAAATTTCTAGGACACCGGTACCAACTACACCTAAACCTAATAGACCTACCTTGACTGCTTTTTCCATAATCCGCCTCCGTTAAATTACATTCATATTAAAAGTAATTTCATCGTATTCTAATAGTTAGCTATCAGTATAACAAAATTTCTGTAAAAAAAAAGAGCTTTTCCAAAAAATTTGGAAAAGCTCTTTTTATTGATGCGTAACGTGGCGAAAGGTCTGCTCTAAAACATCCAGGACATGCTGATCATCTAAACTATAAAGCATGGCCTTTCCATCACGACGTGCTTTGACTAAGCGATTGTCACGCAATAATTTTAGTTGATGAGAAACCGCGGATTGCTCCATCTTCAGCGTATCACTGATAGATGAGACATTGCGCTCGCCCTCTTTTAGAAACATTAATATTTTTAATCGTGTAGGATCACTCAAAATTTTAAAAAATTGACTGACCGCTCGAACTTCTTCTTGTTCCTTCATTTACAGCCCTCATTTACTCTATTCGGCGATTTTACGGATCGCTTCTTCATATGCGGCAATCTTTTCAGCAGCCGCATCATGGGAATCTCCTTTTACACCGATGTAGAACTTGATTTTTGGTTCTGTTCCAGAAGGACGAACGGCAATCCATGTTTCATCTGCCAAAGTATACTTCAAGACATCTGAAGCAGGCATGTCGATCGCTGTTTCATCCCCATTGGCATCAATTGATTTCGAAGTTTTGAAATCTTCTGTCATTGTTACTGCAACATCCGCAAAAGCTTTTGGTGCTTCGTTACGCAGATTGCCCATGATCGTTTTGATCTGTTCGGCCCCTTCAGCACCGCTCAAGGTCACTGAGATAGTTTTTTCAGCATAGTAGCCATACTCTTCAAAAATATCTTGCAAGCCATCGTATAGCGTCTTGCCTTGTTTTTTGTAGTAAGCGGCCACTTCTGCTAACAAGACTAACGCTTGGATCGCATCTTTGTCACGTACAAAGGATTTAATCAAATAGCCATAGCTTTCTTCAAAACCAAACATAAAGGTTTGTGAATGGTCATCTTCATATTGTTGGATTTTTTCAGCAATAAATTTAAAGCCGGTTAAAACATCAACCATTTTTACATTGTAGGCATCTGCGATCGTTGTTGCTAATTCACTTGATACGATTGATTTAAGTACGACTGCATTGTCTGGTAAAGTTCCTGCTTGCTTATGAGCTTCCAAGATGTAACGAATCATGATAGCCCCGATTTGATTTCCAGTCAACACTTCATATCGTCCATCTGGCAAACGAACAGCCGCACCAAGACGATCGGCATCAGGGTCCGTCGCAATTAACAGGTCTGCTCCTTCTTGCTCACCTAGCTTGATCGCATATTCAAAGGCAGAGTGTTCTTCAGGATTTGGTGATTTAACTGTTGAGAAATTTGGATCAGCGATTGCTTGTTCAGGAACTAAAACAAATTTTTCGAAACCAGCTTGTTTTAGAGCCTTTTCACCTAGCATTTTCCCTGTTCCATGTAATGGTGTGTAAACCAATTTTAACTCTTTACCCATTTCATTGATCAGTTCTTGATTGATGGTCACCGATTTGATTTTTCTCAAATACTCTGAATCGACTTCATCACCAATAATATTGATTAAACCGCTGTGTTTAACTTCATCATCAGATAGCACTTCAACTTCTAATGGATTTTCTACGTCACGAACAAATTTTGTCAATGCATCTGCATCTTCTGGCGGCATTTGTCCACCATCTTCGCCGTAAACTTTGTAGCCATTATATTCAGCTGGATTGTGGGATGCCGTGATCATAATGCCGGTGAAGGCATTTTCAAAACGAACGGCAAACGATAATTCTGGTGTGGGGCGTAAGCTCTCAAATACAAAGGAAGGAATATCATGCTTTGCTAATGTTTTAGCGGCTTCCATTGCAAATTCTGGTGACATGTGGCGTGAATCATAAGCAATCGCCACACCGCGACGTTTCGTTTCGGGATCTTGCGTATCCATGAAACGAGCCAAGCCTTCAGTTGCTTGACGAATAGTGAAAATATTCATTCGATTGACACCAGGACCTAAGACACCTCGCATGCCTGCTGTTCCAAATTCTAGTTGTTTATAAAACGCATCTTTTTTCAACTCTCGGTCTTTGCCTAAGTCTTGTAATTCTTTACGCATTTTTTCATCTAATTTATCTGAATCAATCCATTGTTCATAAACTTGTTCCCAAGACATGAAACGCACCTCTTTCAAAATTTTTCTTACCATTTAAGTATACCATTACTGTTATATTCAGCAAAGCAAACTTGTATCTTATTCAACATGCAATAAAAAGTCGCGCTATTTTTTACATAAATGAAGATCCGACCTGATTTAATACAGTGATCCTGACTGCCATAGTAATTTCAAGTTATTATTGCCAAATTTTTCGTTCGTTAATATCCAGCGTATCGGAAGCTTGTAGTGAATTCAATCGTGCCTTAATCAGCTGTTTACGTCCAGAAATATTCTTCGTATAAAAAAAGTCGGCCGTTAATCCTTGTTGTTTAATTGCGGTCAAAAAAATTAGCACCGCTTTTTTATTTTTGCTATAACGACCAGGTATCACAAAATAATCCTGTTTAATTTTTAGCAGATATCGTGGTGAATGAATCTCTCCTAATAACTCACAAATCAGCTCATTGAAAAGTTTTTCCTGATGATAACTCGCGACAATTTCACAAGAAAAAGAATGATTATTCCAATCAATGACTAATGGGATGCTTTCTGAGAGTACACCCTCATTTAGCAGTAACTGATAGAGCGTTTGAACTAGTTTCTGCCGAACCTGACAAGCCTTATGCCAATGCTTTTTCCTTTTTCTTTCCTTAAAGTAGATATTTAACGCTCCTTGCAGGAATGCTTGAATAAGATTGAGCTGATCCACATTATCAAGTTTAAAGGCATTCGACTCTAAATGTACTTCCGTTTCTTTAGGCCGGCTTCGAATGAACAGAGGCATTGCCAAATGGGTCCCCTGCTTTAAAGCCGTCTCCCAAAGCATAAAATGCTGCTTCCGTTCTTTCGCGCGATAAAGATTATTTTGAGTATAGCCGGCGATTGTCCTCAGATCTAGGATATCAGGTAATTCAAACCGTTCTCTGCCAGTTGAGATCACAGGTTCATCCATCAGATTCAAGCCTTCGATAAATGATAAACGCTTCAAAATAGCAGCAAAAAGCGGCTGCTCTGTCACTGGAATATTCGGATAAATCGAAGCAATATGCCAGATATTGGTCAGCTTCTCATCCCCGGAACACCGCAATCCTCTACCGCGAATCTGTTGAGTTTGAACATACGAGCCGGCCGCATTTCCCATAATAATCGTGTTAACGGCGGGACAATTCCAGCCCTCGCCTAACAAGCTGACCGTCCCGATCAATAGATTGATCTCGCTTGAATCCAAAAGCTGCGTAGTCAACGCTAACAGCTCACTGCGTTTTTTATCCGTCATCGCTAAGTAGGTATAACCAGCCAGCTTTTTCTCTCTGCGAAATTCTGCGTAAGTTTGAAAATGAGTTTGAAATATTTTTTGACTGACAATCAGAAATTCGCCGCAAACGACAGCCAGAGATGTTTCAGGCCGAATCAGTTCCTTCAATGATAAGAAGGTAGGCACAACACCATACTCTAAATAGTCCTCTTTTCCGGCTAAAACCTCCTGCTTGATATAATCAAACAGCAGTACACACCGCAGTTCATTCCCTAGATAGCTTTCCTCCTTTACCACAATATGCTCGATGGCCTCTTTCATTAACGGTATATTTGCTTGATTGTTTATTTCGAAATCTGGAAAAAGTCGGAGCTTGTCCTCATATAACCAGCCCTTCTTTGAAAGATAGCGAAATATTTCCAATTGTGGAACAACTTGAAAAAGATACTGATACAAATCAATAATACTTTTTCTTGTTTGCTGCGGAATTTTTATTTTATTTCGTTTTATACCCAGAACCTGCCAATGATCGTCGCTGAACTGATACTGCTGTTCATTCAAATAAAGTAAACAGCTTAAATAGCTGTCAAAATTCTGATAGATAAATTCTGTTTGATTTAACGGCTGCTGAATGAATTCTTGAGCCAAGAGGTAATCCGTCACTTCTGGTTGACTGCAAAGATGCGATACGATTTGATTTTGCTCATTTAAGAATTCGGTAAATTGTTTCTGTGATTCCTTCGTGACTGGTGCTAAGTAAACATAGTCTTGATATGGAGCAAGAACCGCCTCGTTAATCAATTCGGAGACAGTAATTTCTTCATCGATAGCACCGGTCAGCCGAATATAGTTGCCCCATTCTTTTTGATTCGCGTCAAAAGGAGGTGTTGCCGTTAAGGCTAACGTTTGCAGCTCAGTAGCTTTTTCTTTTAAGTCCAGCAGCAAATCTGACCAGTTTTTCTTTAAGTGGTGGGATTCGTCCAGCACTAGAAAACCAATCCCATGTTCAGTAAAGTGATTGTCTAATTCTTTCCTCTTACTGTACAAGTATTGATACGTAGTAACTGTTATATTTGCAGGTTGAAGCAGTTCCTCGGAAATTTCCCATTGCGGATAGTAATGCTGAATCACTTCAATCCACTGCTTTTTCAACAGGATTGAAGGAACAAGGATCAATGTTTTTCGCTGAATCTTCTCAACAAGCGCCATTCCTAAAATCGTCTTCCCTGATCCCGGCGGAGCAACAATATGGATACTGTCATTATCCAAATAACTAGCTAATTGATCGATGACTCGCTGCTGGTACGCTCGTAGTTTGATAGCTGACAATTGGTTCCCTCCTTATTGTTTTAGTTAATTACATGAGGCTTAATACCTTGCAGAAAAGCAGCAAAATCGTCTCAATCAATTGTAGCATTTTTTCAAATCCAATGTTTTTTATAAAAAAAAGGCAAGAAAATCTAACCAATGATCAGATTCTCTTACCTTTTACTTATTAATTTTGTGCTTCGATATACTTATAGACTTGTTGGCCTGCGATCCCGCCTTCACCGACAGCGGTCGTTATTTGACGTAGATCTTTTTCACGGGCATCTCCAATTGCAAAAACACCTGGAATTTTAGTTTTCATTTCTTGATCTGTCTCAATCCAGCCTGCAGCATTCGTGATACCACTATTTTTAAATGGCTCAGTCAATGGTTCTAAACCAACATAAATAAAAGCACCATCTGCTGGTTCTAAATGAACGTCATCAGTTTTTACATTGCGTATTTGTGCGCCTGTTACGACCATTTCGTTACCGACGATTTCATCCACAACACTGTCCCAAATAAATGAAATTTTTTCATTTGCAAAGGCACGATCTTGAATAATTTTTTGTGCGCGTAATTCATCACGACGATGAACGATCACGACTTCAGAAGCAAAACGTGTTAAATAAATCGCTTCTTCTACCGCTGAATCTCCTCCGCCAACAACAATCAAGCGTTTATTACGGAAAAAAGCACCATCACATACAGCACAATAAGAGACTCCGCGTCCTGCGAAAGATTCTTCACCTGGCACGCCTAATTTACGATGGACACACCCTGTAGCAATAATGATCGTTTTGGTTTGATAGCTTTTATCTTCAGTGATAACTTCCTTGTAGTCACCGTGATCAACGATATCTTGAACGATTCCATAGGCATTTTCCGTGCCAAATTTTGTGACTCCATCATACATTTTCATCGCAAGCTCTGGACCCATGATTGACTCGAAGCCTGGATAATTTTCTACTTCAGCGGTATTGTTCATTTGTCCGCCTGGCGCCCCCCGTTCAATCAAAAGCACCTTTAGATTCGAGCGTGAAGCATATAAGGCAGCGGTCATCCCAGCTGGGCCCGCACCGATAACTATTACATCATACATTCAGACATTCCTCCCATACGCCTTTACTTTACAACCCTAAATTTATTATGTCGACAAATCTGCTTACTAATTGTCAGTTTTGCAAATTCGCAGCTAAGTCAGTAATAAGGATTATTTTTTTCAAAAGACGAGAAAATTAGTTTGGTTCTCATCACGCTTACGATCTAACTAAACTTCGTGTAATTTTATCTGTTTTAACAAATTGATTTCATCTCAAACGCCATCATACTCGAAAAGTGCAACTACCAAAAAAGAAGGGCAACCATCCTGAGACGATTGTCCTTTCATCATTATTGTTGATTTTTCATTTGCTGCATCATTTGACGAACTTTCTTTTCTGAAGGCTTTTGTCCCATTGACATCATCATTTGACGTAACATATCCTCGTTGATCGGAGGATTCTTTTTAAAATAGTCTTGCATATATTTACGGGCTAAGAAGAAACCGCCGACAGCACCTAATAGTGCAGCGATTACTGCGATCAATACTACAATTCCAGTTGATACCATTTTCACCGCTCCTTTCCTGACACATTCTCGTATATTTTACTAAAAGATACCCTAAAAGAAAAGCCGTTTTAAGAAACTTCAAATCAATCCACAAGATTTTTAGTCTAATCTTACTAATTGGCCTTGAAAAAGAAAGAATTTTCCCTTTTAACAATATCTTAGCAGCTAGTAACTGAAATAAATTTTCATGATCCAAAAAAATTTCCAGTAAATTTTAAACATTTGATGAAATATTGATTAGAATATGCTAAAATGCAAAACAATATCTTCCTCGCTGGTGGCTAAGTGAAGAGGTGGAAGCATGAGAGATTTTTTAAGATCCGTCAATCGGATCGTGGTGAAGATTGGGACAAGTTCCTTGATCCATCCAAATGGCAAGATCAATTTCGCTGGAATTGATCAATTAGCATTCGTATTAACTGACCTTCGAAATCAAGGCAAAGAAATAATACTGGTCTCTTCTGGCGCGATTGGCGTTGGAATGGACAAACTTGGAATCCCCGAACGGCCGCAGGAGATCCCTGTTCAGCAAGCGGTTGCAGCCGTTGGTCAATCAGAATTAATGCATATCTACAACCAACGTTTCTTAGTGTATAGTCAACAAACCGCTCAAGTTCTCCTAACACGAGATGTAGTAGATTTTCCTGAAAGTCGTAAAAATGTAATCAATACACTAGAACAGCTCATTTCAATGGGAATCGTTCCGATTATTAACGAGAATGATACCGTCGCAGTAGACGAAATGGATCATACGAGAAAGTTCGGAGACAATGATGAGCTTTCCGCAATCGTTGCACAGTTAATGGAAGCAGATGTGCTGATTATGTTAAGTGACATTGACGGATTTTATTCAGACAATCCCGCAACAAATAAACAAGCGATTTTATACTCGACTATTTCGACCATCAATCAAACATTGATGAATCAGGCAGGCGGTGAAGGCAGCCGCTTTGGCACTGGCGGTATGGTCAGCAAATTGAAAGCAGCTCAACGAATTCTAGAAGCAAAAAGTGCCATGGTTTTAGCGAATGGGAAACCTCCCAGAATAATTTTTGATATTTTAGCTGGAGTAGATGTCGGAACATTATTTAAGGAGGAAAAACATGGATAACTTGATGAATACCTTAGGGCAACAGAGCCGCTCCGCTGCGCAACAATTGGGGCAGCTGGAAACTACTCAAAAAGATGACTGCTTGCTGCAGATGGCTGAAGATTTGGAAAACAATACCGCAGTTATTTTGACTGCAAATCAACAAGATCTATGCCGAGCAAAGGATAACGGGATTTCTGATCCAATGATTGATCGTTTACGTTTAAACGATGAAAGAATCAAGGAAATGGCTGAAGGTATCCGCCAAGTAGCAGCCTTGCCTGATCCAATTGGTGTCGTAGAGAAAATGTGGCGGACAGAGGATCAATTGATGATTGGTCAACAACGCGTCCCTTTAGGTGTGATCGGAATCATCTTTGAGTCTCGGCCAAACGTGACGACCGATGCGGCTAGTTTATGTTTCAAATCAGGAAATGCGGTCATCTTACGTGGCGGCAAAGAAGCCTTCCATTCAAATCAAGCCTTGGTGGAGCTTCTGCAAAAGACATTATGCAACTGTCAGTTGAATCCCGCTATGATTCAGTTTGTCAGCGACATTTCACATGATGTCGCAAATGAGATGATGCGCCTAAACGACTATTTAGATGTGTTAATTCCCCGTGGTGGTGCAGGTTTAATCCAACGCGTGAAAAGCAACGCGACGGTGCCAGTGATCGAAACGGGAACTGGTAACAATCACGTGTATGTTGATTCTGCCGCACAATTGGACATGGCACTAAACATTGTAAAAAACGCTAAAGTTCAACGTCCCTCTGTTTGTAATGCGATCGAAACGTTACTCGTTCACGAGGAAATCGCGGCAGAGTTTTTACCTCTGATAGAAAAAGAACTAACATCACTGGTTACTCTACGCGGAAATGCGCAGGCGCTAAAGCATTTGAAACAAGCGGATCTAGCAACCGAAGCAGATTGGTCAACAGAATTTTTGGATTATATTTTGGCAATCAAAGTTGTTGCTTCTATCGAAGAAGCCATTGAGCACATCAATCATTATAATTCCAAGCATTCCGAGGCAATCGTGACGGATAATTATCAGAACGGACAAAAATTTTTGAAAGAAGTTGATGCGGCAGCCGTCTACATCAATGCCTCGACTCGTTTCACAGATGGTTTCAAATTTGGTTTTGGTGCGGAGATTGGCATTTCTACTCAAAAATTGCATGCTCGCGGGCCTATGGGATTGGAGCAATTAACTTCCAGTAAATACATTATTTATGGCGATGGACAAGTTAGAGAATAAGCTTAAAGGAGCTGTGACAAAAGACTTGTCATAGCTTCTTTTTCTGAATAAACGGTGTTCCAGAAGTAGCTTCTTCGGAAATTCCTTCTTATTTCTTGAAGCTGACCACTTCTGTCACAACCTCTTATTTTATTGCGCTTGAATTTTTGCTAATAAATCTGGATCGAACTGTTGCGATTTCAACATAGCGATTTCGAAACCATACGGTGGTTTTTGGTTCTTTTTGTCTTCTCCCACATAAGGTGTTTCCAAGATTTTTGGTAAGTCTTTCAACTTTTCATGATGAACAATAGCATTCAAGGTGTCAAAGCCAATCGTACCAAAACCAATATTTGCATGACGATCCTTATGAGAGCCCATTGGATTTTTCGAATCATTCACATGAACGACTTTTAAACGTTCCAAACCGATCACACGATCAAATTCCTCTAATACGCCATCAAAATCTTCTTTGACATTGTATCCTGCATCATTTGTATGACAGGTATCAAAAGTCACTGAAAGCTTTTCATTCAATAAAACCCCATCAATGATATAAGCCAACTCTTCAAAAGTTTTACCTAACTCCGTTCCTTTGCCAGCCATTGTCTCTAAAGCAATTTGAGCTCGCTGATTTTTAGTCAGTACTTCATTTAGTCCTTTAATGATTTGATCTAAGCCAGCTTTTTCTCCTGCACCAACGTGAGCTCCTGGATGTAACGTAATCTGCATCGCTCCCAGTGCTTCTGCTCGCATAATTTCATCGCGTAAAAATTGTACTGCAAAAGGAAACATCTCAGGCTTTTTGGTATTTCCAAGGTTAATGATATACGGCGCATGCATGACAATGTTTGACAAGCCATGCTCCTTCATAAATTCTTCTCCAGCTGGAATATTCATCTCATCAACTGGCTTGCGGCGAGTATTTTGCGGTGCACCGCTATAAATCATAAATGTTGATGCTTCATAGCTAGCTGCCTCTTGTGCCGCCCCTAGTAGCATTTCTTTTCCCTTCATACTTACATGAGAACCAATTAACATAAAAACCTCCAAATTTTCTATTTATAGGAATATCAACAAACTCGTCATTAACGGCAAACTGATCAAGAAACTAAGCGAAGAAGTGAACCCCACCACTTCTGCACGCATTCCTGCAGCTACACTGTTGATCACGCCAAATGTCGGAATCGGTCCGACTGAAACAAGACATAAAACAATTTTGATCATTGCCGGAAACGGTAACAGCATAAAAAAAGCCACCAGCAATAGGCCCGCACCATATTTGATTGCTAACACACGTCCAACTAATGCTAAATCCTTTTTCGGCAAACGAAGTTCCAAAAACAAGCCTATCATAAACATCGACAAAAATGTATTAGCATCAGCAATTGGCTGCGCAATTTGAAAAACTGCTTCTGGTAAATCAAGCTCTAGAATTCGCAAGGACAGCATGATCAAGTAACAAAGAAACGGCACCGATCGAAACAATCTTCCGAGAACTTTTTTTACGCTCGGACGTTCTTCATCGCTGCCACTGATGCCTTCGATTACTACATTCGAGCCGCCAGCCAGCATAACACTATTGCCAATATCAAAAAAGGATAGAATCGGAATCGCCTGCGGTATAAAGCTCTGAACAAAGGGGATCGCGAAATTTCCAATATTGTAGCCAGAAACACCGTACATCAAAAATTCTCGCTCTACCTGTTCTTGTTTTCTCGATAAGAAGTGACCGATTAGAATCATAACCAGATTTAATACTAAACCAGCAACAATTAGCAATAGTAACTGGTTTTTTACTGCCAAATATTGCAGATTCACAATGATCGCAGCCGGCAGTGTGACGTTGACGACAATCTTTGAGATCATCGAGCCATCTGCCTTCATTAATAGGTTCAAGCGTTTCGTTAGATAGCCAATCAAGATAATAACAAATAATCCTAACGAGTTTAATAAAATTGCTCCCACATGCTCACCTTTCCTAACCTCTAAAACGTTTTCCCATCACTACATAGAAAAAGGATTGCTCCAAAATTGGTACAATCCCTTTCCTAATCACAACTAAAATTGCAAAACAAAATATTTTTTCTTCCCGCGACGTACAACAATGTACTCATCAGCTAATTTATCTTGATCACTTAATGTGTAGGCTACATCTTGTACGCGATCGCCATTGATATAAATCGCACCATTGTTAATATCTTCGCGAGCTTGGCGTTTAGACGCTTCGATGCCTGCTGTTATCAGAATCTCAACTAAGTTCAAGTCATCGCCTGCTTGAACTTGATAATTGGGTACATTTTTGAAGCCTTGTTTGATTTCTGCTGCATTTAAGTTTTTCACATCACCGCTGAATAACGCTTCAGAAATATGCACCGCTTGATTGTATGCTTCTTCTCCGTGAACTAAAACAGTCACTTCTTTGGCTAAGGCCTTTTGAGCTGCTCGTTGTTCTGGAGCTGCAGTAAATTCCTTTTCGATCACGTCAATTTCTTCTAAACTCAAGAAGGTAAAGTATTTCAAGAATTTAACAGCGTCGCGATCATCTGTATTAATCCAGAATTGGTAGAACTCATATGGAGAGGTCTTCTCTGCGTCTAACCAAACCGCATTTCCTTCTGTTTTACCAAATTTTGTGCCATCTGCTTTTGTAATCAAAGGCATCGTCATACCAAATGCTTGCTTGCCTTCTTCTCGACGGATCAATTCGATCCCAGAAGTAATGTTGCCCCATTGATCACTACCACCTAATTGTAGCAGGCAACCGTAACGTTTATTCAATTCATAGAAGTCGTAGGCCTGTAGTAGCTGGTAAGCGAATTCTGTGTATGAAATTCCAGATTCGATCCGGCGTTTGACGCTTTCTTTGCTCATCATGTAATTGATCGTAAAGTTCTTACCAACATCACGTAAAAAGTCGATCAGCTTCAACTCGCCTAACCATTCATAGTTATTAGCAACGATTGCTGGATTCTCTTTATTCTCGAAGTCAATGATCCCCGAAAGCTGATTTTTAATACTTTGCGACCAGCTTTGAACGGTATCTAAGGTGTTTAATTGGCGCTCTGCATCTTTAAATGAAGGGTCTCCGATCATTCCGGTACCGCCGCCAACTAGAGCAATGGGTACGTGTCCGTTTTGTTGGAAACGTCGCAACGTTAAAATCGGTAATAAATGACCAATATGCAGACTGTCTGCTGTTGGATCAAAGCCAATATATAGTTTAACAGACTCTTCGTTTAATTGTTTTTCTAGGGCCGCTTCATCTGTTACTTGAAAAATTAAGCCACGGGCTTTTAGTTCTTGAAAAAAGTCTGAATGCATGTTTTTTCCTCCTAATTATTTTTGATGCGCTAACTAACCGTTAGGCATATACTCATTACGCATATCATTTCTAAATGACTTATACTTTCCCATATTAACCGAAATAACAGTGAAATAAAAGCCATTCGTCAGATTTCTTCGAAGTTCTAGATCAAGAAAAAAGAGTCCGCAGTAAAAAGAAAGCCGGACAATATAATCATGTTTGTTTTGTTTTACTTAACAATTAGTTGAAGTTTTGATTACAAACATTGCATCCGCTTGTTAATAGAAGTAAAACTTTGCTATAATTCAACAGATAATTAAAATGATAGAATCTAATGAGGTGGACTTTTTGGCTCACAAGAAAAAAGTAAATAAGCAACCGAAGAAGAGCAGCAAAAGCAAATCAAGAACAAGTCTTGGAGGGCCTTTTGCATTAAATGTCTCTTTGCGAGTAGTCAAGTCATTGCTGCTTGGCTTAGTTGTTGTGCTCTTTTTAGGCGGCATGCTCGTCGTCGGAATCGGTGCTGGGTATTTTGCCCATCTTGTAGAAGGAACACCGACACCTACAAAATCGGAAATGAAGCAAAAAGTCGGCGATATCGCAGAGTCATCAAAATTGCTTTATGCAGATGATCGCGAATTAGCAACGATCCAAGCTGATCCAATTCGTGAAAAAATCAATTCTGACGAGATTTCTCCATGGGTGAAAAAAGCTCTGGTCGCAACTGAAGATGAAAACTTCTATGAACACCGTGGTGTCGTCCCAAAAGCTGTGGTACGTGCTCTTTTGGGAGAAGTTGTAGGCTTTGGTGCTGGATCAGGTGGTTCTACTCTGACACAGCAATTGATCAAACAACAGGTTTTAACTAATGAGACTTCTTTTAAACGGAAAGCAAATGAGATCGTCTTAGCGTTAGATTTGGAAAAATATTTAAGTAAAGATGAAATTTTGACAGCCTACTTGAATGTTTCGCCTTTTGGTCGTAATAACAAGGGACAAAATATTGCCGGCGTTGAAGAAGCCGCGATTGGAATCTTTGGGGTTCATGCAAAAGACTTGAATCTGCCGCAATCTGCTTTTATTGCAGGTCTGCCGCAAAGTCCGATTGTATACAGTCCTTACACGAATACTGGCGACCTGAAGCAAGATTATTCCCTTGGGATGAATCGAAAAGATGATGTATTGTTCAATATGTACCGTGAACAGATGATCTCTAAAAAGGAATATGAAGATGCAAAAAAATATGACCTTTCAAAAGACTTCCAAGGACGTCAAGATGTAGAGGTTCAACAACACGGATTCTTGTATTACACCGTCTATAACGAAGCCATCAGCATCGTGGCAAAACAGCAGGCCAAAGAAGATGGGGTCAGCGATGCTGATTATAACAAAGACGATGTTCGCAATCGTTATGTCGAGCAAGCCAAAGTTAAAATGCAAAATCAAGGACTGGTTGTAAAATCAACGATTGATAAAAATATTTATGACGCAATGCAATTAGGAGTCGCTGAATACGGCCAATACTTAGACGATGGTTCAGGGGCTACTGTTGAACCAGGAACGGTTATGATGGATAACAGCACAGGTAGAATATATGGTTTTGTCGGCAGTCGTGATTACAATACAAACCAAAATAATCACGCTTTTGACACTGCACGACAAGCAGGCTCTTCAATCAAGCCCGTATTGGTTTACGGTCCTGCGATCGACCAAGGATTATTAGGGAGCGCGTCACGTATTGCCGATTACCCAATGAAATATCAGCATGGCGACGATGCTGGTAAGGAATTGAAGAATGCCGAAAACAAAGGTTCTAAGACCTTCCAGACTACGCGAGAAGCACTTGTCGAATCAACTAATATTACTGCTTATCATGTATATCAAGACTTATTAACGAATAAAGGCTCTGACCAGTTTGCTTATGACAATTATCTGAAAAAAATGAACTATCCAACTTCTAATGACTGGGGTGTTGAAGCCGCACCATTAGGAACAACAAACGTTTCAACCTTAACAGAAATCAACGGCTTCCAAACCTTGGCGAATAATGGCGTTTATCAGCAAGGCTACTTGATTGACTCTATTACTGACAGCACCGGCAAGGAAATCTATAAGCACAAGGACAATCCCGTTCAAGTCTATTCAAAAGCAACCGCATCGATTATGAATGATATGATGCGCAGTGTAATCAATGAACAGCACACCACTCCTTTCAAATCCATCTTAAGTGGAGTAAATTATCCATTAAGTACTGCGGATTGGGTTGGTAAAACTGGTACCACAGATAATTATGCCGATAACTGGCTGATTGTCTCCACACCGACTATTACGTTAGGAACATGGACCGGTCGTGATGACAACAAACCAATGAATGATGGCGCGGGAAATCGGACAGCGACCTATATGGCCTATCTTGCCGCGAGAATTTATCAAGTCAACCCGACGATTTTCGGTGAAGACGAAAAATTTGAATTGTCTGATGATGTGAAGCAAATTAAAGTTTCTGACTTCACTGGTCTAAAGCCTGGAAAAGTCAGTCATAATGGAACAAATTACCAAGTTCCTAGTGGCGAAACTACTTCCCTTTGGGCAAAAGATGGTCCAGCAGATAATGCCTATGAATTTGGGATTGGCGGAAATGACGAAGATTACAAGTCCTATTGGAATACTCGTAACAAAGTCAACGCCAAGAACAAGGATGATACAGAAACAGATGATTAATATTTCTAAGACCTCTCTTTTTTCGGAGAGGTCTTTTTCTCTCCTCTTAAACTTCTTGTGACGTTCCTGGCTTTTTGGTATTCTACCAAAAGAAAGAACTTTTTGAATGGAGGAACAACAATTGACGTTTGAAGAAATATTACCCGAATTGAAAAAAGGCGCAAAAATTATTCGTGAAGGCTGGGGCGGTTTCGAGTTATATGTCACATTAGTTGAAGGTGAAGTGTTTGACGGTGCACCAGTGACGCCTTACTTTTTGATTAAAACGGCTGATGAAGGCTTTTCAAGCTTTGCTCCGACAGTTTGTGATATTCTTGCAGAAGACTGGAAAATCGTCGAATGATGAACTTTGATTTTACTGATAAAACTGTTTTCGTCACTGGCGCAGCCTCAGGCATCGGTACTACTCAAGCGCAAGCTTTTTTAAAGGCTGGTGCTCGCGTCTTTGCTTTTGATCAGCAAGAAATGAATTTATCAGCAATTCAAAAATGTTATCCCAATCATTTTGCCTATTGCCTCGGGGATGTTCGAGATAAAGATAGCTTGAAAGCAGCTATCGAAACATGTCACGGAATTTTTGGCAAGGTCGATATCTTGTTGAATACTGCTGGAGTATTGGATAATTATTTGCCCTTGGCTAATACGGAGGATGACCTTTGGGAAAAGATTTTAGATACCAATCTAAAAAGCATGTTTATATTGACCAAGCTATTATTACCTGAGCTACTGGAAAATCGAGGAACGGTGATTAACATGGCTTCGATTGCCGGATTGGTAGCTGGCGGAGGTGGTATTGCTTACACCACTAGCAAGCATGCCATTGTCGGCTTCACTAAACAGCTTGCATTAGATTACGCTGCTGAAGGACTCCATGTCAACGCCCTTGCACCTGGTGCGATTCAGACACCCATGAATCAAGCAGACTTTGCTGGCGATGGACAAATGGCTAAGTGGGTAGCTGAAGAAACACCTGTTAAACGTTGGGCCAAGCCTGAGGAAGTAGCCTATGCCACCTTGTTCCTAGCTAGTGAAGAAACACGCTACATGCAAGGAAATATTTTACCAATTGACGGCGGCTGGCTATTAAAATAGCTTGCATTTTTTATAAAATCCTCTAAGATAAGTGATAGCGAGAAATTCGCACTGCGACACTTCAATCCTTTGGTCGCAGTTATTAACGAGACAATGTCTTGTAAAGGAGAATGATAAAAATGCATCTTGAAAAAAGTGCCGCACAACGCTGGACGACTGCGGATACGGCTAAAATGGCCGTTGTGACAGGAGTGTATGTCGCTGTCACGATTGTTTTATCTGTTATAAGCTTTGGCGCGATCCAATTTCGTTTGGCAGAAATGTTCAATTTTTTACCCCTCTTCAACAAACGCTATACGATCGCAGTAACTTTAGGCGTAGCGATCGCCAACCTGGCTTCCCCGCTTGGGATTGTCGATGTGCTCTTCGGCAGTGTCTCTACATTGATCGTTTTACTGATCTGTCGAGCTGTCACCAAAAGAATCACCAGCCTTAAGAAAAAAATGATCGTTACCACGTTGATTTTTGCCTTTTCCATGTTTACGGTCGCAGGTCAATTGACCTTCTTTTATCAAGCACCGTTTTTCTTCAATTGGTTAATTATCGGGTTAGGCGAATTGCTTTCAATGTCTTTAGGCGGTATATTGATTTACTTAGTGAATAAACGAATTGATTTGACGAAATAAAAACGCGTGAGCAGATTTGCTCACGCGTTTTTTTAATGATAGATGGCGATTGTTTGATACGGTTTCAGTGTGATTACTTCTTCAACAGCTTGCGTCTCATAATTATCAATCAATATGTTTCCAGTCAAAAATTCTTCTGGTATATTGATCGTAGTTTCCGTTGGGAAAAAGTTATTAAGCACCAGCAGTGAATGTTCTTCTAGGCGGCGTACAAAACCGTAAATTTGCGGATGCTCAGGTAAAAAAGCCTCGTAGCTGCCTTTTGCAATCACTGGATAGTCTTTTCTCAACTTGATCAATTGTTGATAGTAGGTAAAAATCGAACCTTCTTGCAGTTCTTTTGCTACATTAATTTCATCAGCAGATTTCCCTAATCCTAACCACGGATCAGTCTTTGAAAAACCACCGTATTCACTGCTATCCCACTGCATCGGTGTACGAGAATTATCACGAGACTTGGCTTTGACGATCTCGAAGGCTTCTTGTTCGGACTTGCCAGCAATCAACAGCTCTTGATAAGCATTCAAACTTTCTACATCAACATATTGTTCCATCATGTCAAAATCTGGATCAAGCATCCCGATTTCTTCTCCCATGTAAATATAAGGCGTTCCTCGATTTAAATGAATCGAACTAGCGAGCATTTTAGCTCCTGCTACTCGATAGTTATCCACATCGATGAAACGATTTAGCGCACGAGGCTGATCGTGATTATTCCAAAAAAGTGCGTTCCAGCCATTCCCCTCACTCATTTGCGTTCCCCATGTATGAAACAATTCTTTCAATTTCGCAAAATCAAACGGCATTTGCGTCCATTTTTTTCCATCTTTATAATCCACTTTTAAATGGTGGAAATTGAAAGTCATATTTAATTCTTCACGCTCAGGATTTGTATATAAGATACAATCTTCCACTGTAGTAAAACTCATTTCACCAACTGTGACGATCTCGGCATCCTCACCATAGGTCGCTTGATTCATCATACGGATGAATTCATGGGCAATTGGACGATCAGTATAAGCTGGTTTGCCGTCATTTTCTGGACAATCAATCAACACTTCGTCTTTACCAATAACATTGATTACATCAAAGCGGAAGCCTTTAATGCCTTTATCCATCCAAAAACGCAGAACTTCAAACAGCTCTTCACGAACTTCTGGGTTTCGCCAATTCAAATCAGCTTGGGTAACATCATATAAATGCAGATAATACTTCCCTGTATCACCAAAGGGCGCCCAAGCATTTCCGCCGAATTTAGAAACCCAATCAGTTGGTTTGTCTCTTAAGATAAAGTAATCTTGGTATTTCTGATCACCGGCTAATGCTTTTTGAAACCAATCATGCTCAATAGAAACATGATTGAAGACCATATCCAGCATGATTTCGATACCATTATCTTTGGCGGTTGCCATCAGGCTTTCAAAATCATCCATTGTTCCAAACATTGGATTGATCGCTGTATAGTCAGCGACATCATAGCCATTATCATTTTGTGGGCTCGGATAGATTGGACTTAGCCAAACCATATCAACACCCAGACGCTTTAAGTATGGCAATTTTTTTTCAATTCCCGGCAGATCCCCTACTCCATCTTGATTGGTATCCAAAAATGATTTGGGATAAATCTGGTAAATTACCTTCTCTTTAAAACTCATGTCGCCCTCCAGCTTTCTATAATTCTGTTGCGGTTAAGATTTTTTCATTACTTGTGACTGCTGCTTCTTCCAACAAAGGATCCACTTGAAAATCGGTCGAATTTGTCACAATGATTGGTGTTTGCACTTCATACCCTTCCTCTTTGATCGCCTCCACATCAAATTCCATCAAGAGCTGACCCTTTTTGACGCTGTCACCCTGCTTCACATGACTGGTAAAGTATTTTCCATCCAGCTGTACTGTATCGATTCCGATGTGGATCAACACTTCAGTACCTTCTGTACTGACTAATCCGATTGCATGCTTCGTTGGGAATAGTAAGCTGATTTGACCATCAAATGGCGCATATAGTTTGCCTTCGCTAGGATCAATCACAACGCCTTGTCCCATCATCCCCTCAGCAAAAACAGGATCTTTGGCACTGCTTAATGGGTGCAGCATACCAGCAATTGGAGCAAATAATTCAACGACAGCCCCAGCTTTTTTAGTTGTCTCGCTGCCTAAAGTCGGTACATTGCCTTCTTCCACACGATCGATTTTATTAAATAGACCGATGCGTCGGAAAGTCAAGGTCAGCAAGAATGGAACGGCGATCGCAATCACCATACCGATGGCAAAGATTGGATAATCCTGTGGACGAATTGCTAGAATCCCTGGCAATCCGCCGACTCCGATCGATAGCGCTCGTACTTTGAAAAGTGTAACGAACAATCCAGCGATTCCACTGCCGATCATAGCTGCAATAAATGGATAAGTATATTTCAGATTGATCCCGAACATTGCTGGTTCAGTTACACCTAGCCAAGCTGAGATAACCGATGGAATCGATACTTGTTCTTCTTTTTTGTTGCCGCGATGAGCAAACACTATTGCTAAAACAGCGGCTCCTTGAGCAATATTTGATAAACAAATCATTGGCCAAAGATTCGTTGAACCAAAGTCGGCAATCAGCTGTGAATCAATCGCCAAGGTGGTATGATGCAAACCTGTGATGACCAGAGGCGAATAAAGTGCTCCAAAAATACCACCGAATAACCAGCTGAAGCTAGAAGTCAACCCTGCATTTACGACTGCGGAAATAGCCGTTCCGATTTTCCAGCCAATGGGTCCTAAAATAATATGCGCGGCTAAAATTGTTGGAATCAACGAGAAAAATGGTACAAAAATCATCGAGACTGCTTCTGGTATATGCTTGCGGAAGAAGCGTTCCAGATAAACTAATAAGAAACCTGCCAGCATCGCTGGAATAACCTGCGCCTGGTACCCAATTTTATCGACTGTAAAAAAGCCGAAATCCCATGTCCAGTTCTTAGCAATTTCTGCAGCAGTCGTTCCGTTCACTGCATATGCGTTTAGCAATTGTGGAGAAACCAGTGTAATCCCAAGCACAATTCCAAGGATTTCCGTGGCCCCCATCTTACGAGCGATACTCCAGGTAATACCAACTGGTAAGAAATGGAAGATTGCTTCACCAGGGAGCCATAAGAAACCATTAACACCACTCCAAAAAGTTGAAGCTTCAACAATCGTTTGACCATCTAGCCAACCCATCGGTACAGCTTCTAGAATATTACGAAATCCTAAAATCAAACCGCCGACAATAATTGCTGGTAACAACGGTGTAAAAATTTCTGCTAAAACAGTAATGGCGCGTTGAACTGGATTCTGATTTTGTTTTGCTGCTGATTTGGCTGCTTCTTTCGATACTCCTTCAATTCCAGATATTTTAACGAACTCGTTATAAAATACGGCGACATCATTTCCGATAATCACTTGAAATTGACCGGCATTGGTAAACATTCCTTTAACACTAGGTATTTCTTCAATTTTAGCTTCATCGGCCTTTTTTGGATCATTTAAGACAAACCGCATTCGTGTAGCACAGTGGGTGACCGCGGAAATGTTCTTTTTTCCGCCAATTGCTGCCAGCAGGTCCTTTGAATCCTTTTCATATTTTCCCATCATTTTTCCCTCCGAATAATTTTAACTTGTATGGATAAGTTCAGCTGATAAGTTAACTATAAAAGGTTTTTGCTTTTTTGTAAATCGCTTACATCTTAATGGAATTTTGTTTTATGAGAAAATACTCATTAAAAAAAGAGTTAGCTAAGATTAAACATAGAATATCGGTATTGCAACTACAAACAGGTTTGGATGTTACCAAACAAGTTAGCTATAAAATAAAAATTTACTCATTTTAATTTTGTTAAAGCAGCAGAAAGCGTTTTACATTCTAAATCTTTATTCGTATAATAAAAATACCTATACGGACAAGTTAACAAATGATCGTTCATCAAAATACAAAATTAGTTTCTTATATAGAAGGAGGACACGATGAAAAACTATGAAGTAATTTATCAGGCGATTGAGCGAGGAATTCTAAAGGGTGTGTATGAAGCAGGAGATTTCCTACCCAGCGAGAACAAACTACGGCAAAGCTATCATGTCTCTCGTGACACGATACGCAAAGCCTTATCTCTTTTAATGGCTAACGGTTATATTCAGAAAATCCAAGGCAAGGGGTCACTTGTCTTGAAACGGGAGCAATTGCGATTTCCTGTATCAGGTCTGACCAGCTACAAAGAATTGCAGAATTCTTATGGCTATGAAAGTAGTACCGAAGTTGTTAGTCTTAAAAAAATTGTGATTGATGATAAAACAGCCCATGTGACAGGCTTTGAAGCAGGCGCCGTTTGTTGGAAATTGATCCGTACGCGTGCCATTGATCAAAAGAAAGTAATCCTCGACAAGGACATACTACTAACAACTATCGTACCAGAATTAGATACTGAAATTGCAAAAGACTCAATTTATCGCTATTTTGAAAACCAACTTGGATTGACTATTTCTTTCGCTGAAAAAGAAATTACGATTGATGCATTGACTGATGAAGATCGTGAACTGCTTGATCTCAATCAGCATGACATCAATATCGTTTCAGTAAAGAGCCGCGTTTTTACCAGCGATGCCCGCCAATTCCAATATACTGAAAGTCGTCATCAAGTGGATAAATTTCGTTTCTTTGATTTTGCTCGACGTCATCCTTCGACGATGTAGAATACTTACAAAAAAAGCTGCGCCTAAATCGGCACAGCTTTTTTTAAAATTATTCTTTTGTTGAACCCTTTTCGAAGATACCATGTGGCAATTCGATCGTTTTTTGTTCAATCTCTTCTTTGTTCATCATTTTTGTTAATAGACGCATTGCGACAGCACCGATATCATACAACGGTTGTGTTACACTGCTTAGGCGTGGACGAGCTACTTCTGTCAGTAATGAGTCATTGCTTGTAATGATTTCAAAGTCTTCAGGAACTTTCACGCCTTTGTCGATTAAACCATCCAATAAACCAATCGCTAATTCATCATCGGTTACATAAGCGGCTGTTGCTCCACTATTTAAGATGCGTTCAGTCAATGCTAAACCTTCTTTAAAATTGTAAGGTGCTTCAAAGATTAAGCCTTCGTTATAGTCTAAACCATTTTCAGCTAATGCTTCTTTGTAGCCGCCCATACGAGCTTGTCCATTGATGGCATCAATTAAGGCGCCACTAATGAAGGCAATCTTCTTATTGCCATGTTTTGCTAATAAGTCGATTGATTCTTTCGTTGCTGCTTTGTAGTCGATGTTTACACTGCCGACTTGTTCATCTGGATCGATTGAACCAGCTAAAACGATCGGTGTTTTTGAACGTGAGAATTCCGCACGGATTTCATCAGTGATTCGATGACCCATGAAAATCACTCCGTCAACTTGTTTTGCTAATAAGTTGTTCAGCACATTTACTTCTTTTTGTGCTTCGCCGTCTGAGTTAGCTAAAATAATATTGTACTTGTACATTGTTGCAATATCGTCGATTCCCCGTGCTAATGACGCGAAAAACATATTGCTGACATCCGGAATGATTACACCGACTGTCGTTGTTTTCTTACTTGCTAGTCCTCGTGCGACAGCGTTTGGACGATAATCGAGACGCTCAATAACTTCTAACACCTTTTTACGTGTTGTTGGTTTCACATTGGGGTTGCCGTTGACCACACGAGAAACGGTCGCCATTGAAACATTAGCTTCGCGGGCAACATCATAAATCGTAATTGTTTGCTTTTCCATGGATATGCTCCTTTAAAATTGTTTTCAGAAAATATCATTTACATTTCTAAAAGATAATAGCACGTTGTTTCATTGATTGCAACCGTTTTACACATTTTTTCTCAAAATTTTGTAAGCGTTTTATAAAAATCGTTTTCCAATAAAATTTATCAGTGTTACAATAATAATAATGCTGAAAGAAAGAAGGAAGTTTTAATGAACCAAGAAAAAGTTTCAGAATTACGAAATTGGATGCAAAAAAACAATGTCGATCTAGCCTATATTTCTGACGCCAGCCATATTGGCTACTTCTCAGGCTTTGACAGCAATCCGATGGAACGTGTATTAGCGTTATTCATTCCACTTGAAAAAGACCCTTTTCTATTTGCACCCGGTCTTGAAGTAGAAGATGCTAAAGCCAGCAGCTTCGAATATGATGTTGTGGGCTACTTAGACAGCCAAGACCCGTTCTCTATCATCGTGGATGAAATCAAAAAACGTTACGGTTCTCCTAAAAAAATTGCGTTAGAAAAAAATCAATTAGTTCTAGACCGCTACCTGCGATTAAGCGAAGCGTTCCCAGCTGCTGATTTTTCAGCTGACTTGACTCCGCTAGTTCAAGAATTGCAATTATATAAGACCGAAGAGGAATGCCAACAGTTGATTGAAGCTGGCTCAACTGCGGATCTTGCTTTTGAAATTGGCTTCAGACACGTAAAACCAGGTATTACTGAAGAAGAGATCGTGGCAGAAATCGAATATGAATTGAAGAAAAAAGGCATCAAACAAATGTCCTTCCCAACCGAAGTACTCGCTGGACCAAACGCTGCTAGTCCTCATGGCACACCAGGGAAAAATACGTGTAAAGAAAACGAATTGGTCTTGTTTGATTTAGGGACGATCGTTAACGGTTACTGCAGTGATGCGACAAGAACTGTTGCCTGCGGAAAACCAACCGATCATCAAAAGGATATTTATAATATTGTCCTAGAGGCTCAACTAAGCGCACAAGAAGCGGTAAAACCGGGTATTACTTGTGGCGAACTTGATAAAATCGCACGTGATGTCATTGAAAGCCATGGTTATGGAGAATACTTCAATCATCGCCTAGGTCATGGAATCGGAACAACGATCCATGAATTTCCACAAATTGTAGGCGGTAATGATTTAGTGGTTAAAGAGGGTATGTGCTTCTCAATTGAACCAGGCATCTATTTACCAGATGATGTAGGCGTTCGAATCGAAGACTGCATCTATGTGACAAAAGACGGATGCATTCCATTTACTAAGACATCAAAAGAGTTGATTATCTTATAGAAAAAAGCGAGTGATCCTTATCTATCTTAATTGATAAGGATCACTTTTTTTTAATTATCCCTTACTCCTTCACGATCGCCAAAAAAGTAATAACTGGTAATCAAGTATGCCGCTACAATCATTGCTAAAAACAAATAGAAGACATTGTCCTTAAGCGAATGCAAATACCATAGTATAAAGGATAACAGCACTGGCATCACAGCAAAACGAATCCAAGGCTGCCTCCAGTATCGACGTATCGTAACCCATAAAAAGCGCAATGGTAAAAAAGCAATACCAAATAAAAACAACCCCACAAACCACTGAATTTTCTTCATAACATGTTCCTCCTCATTTTCTTTTGAAGAAGACTCCTGCACTAATTGAACGGCCAAAATTTTTTCCAAACTTTTTTTTGAAAGCGCATCTGGTTCACTTTTTCCTAGCTCCCATTTTGAAATCGTTTGTCTTGTAACATAAAGTTGATCCGCCAATTGCTGTTGGGTCATCTTCAATTCTTCTCTTTTTGAACGAATAATTTTTCCTATTTCCAATTTTCGTTACTCCTCTATTATTATTTACTATATCTTGAGATTACAGCAACAACAGGCGTTGCGCACGCAACACTTTTAAAATGAGTCTATTTCTTGAAAGATTTTCTTAAGCAAACCGATTTTTCTGCATAAAAAAGGCTTCACGAACTCGCTCAGCTTTTGAGCACCAGGTAGGTACTGTTCCACATCAGCTCTGCAAGCAGTCGCTGTGTGTCTCAGCAATAAGACCAAAATATTTCTAAATTGCCAAGAAACACAGTGATCGAAGAGAACTGATGTTGATTGGTACCTACTTGGTGCTTCTCAAATTTAGAAATATTTTTGCTTATTGCCGAAATGCTAGTTCTGCTTAACGGAGTTTAGCAGTAACTGTATGCGTAGAAAAGCTAGTTCGTGAAGCCGGACATGGATACTCCTGCTGTAAAGCGATTTATTCATGAGAAACTTTTATACTTTCCGCATAAAAAATAGCCCTCAAAGCTGAGGACTAGATTTTTTATTCTGGATTATTTTTTTCGACTTCTTCTTTTAATTCTTCTTTGACTTCCTCGAAAGCCGGTTTTTCTTCATTTACTTCTTTGGCTTTATCTGCTAACTCATCGGCGCCTTCAGTAACGGTTTCCTTCGCCTCTTCTTTTGTCTCCTTAACATCGATCACGATATCCTCTGAAGCATCTTCTGCAACATCTTTGGCATCGCCGGCTGCTTTACGGAAACGATCAGATAAATCAGAGCTTTGGCGTTTCAAATCTTCTAACGTATCAGAAGTAATATCATCCATGTCATCCATCGAATCACTTACTTTACTCTTCACGTTTGAAGCTAAGTCATTGGCTTGATCGCCCAAATCAGAAGCACGTTCTTTTACAATAGATCCCACTTCACTGGTTTTTGATACAAAATCATCGGTATAATCTGAAGCTAAGTCTAACCACTCATCTGTCTTCTTCGCTAAATCTTCACGCATCTCTTTGCCCGATTTTGGTGCTAATAGCAATGCTACTACAGCTGCTGCCGTTCCACCAATTAAGGCTCCTGCAAAAAATCTTCCACGTTTAGTCATGTTGTTATCCCTCCGTTTTCGTTGTTGTCTTACGATCTCTAAAGAATCTCATCGTTGTCGCGCCAACTTTTCCTGCGACACTCGCCTTTGCCGCATTCTTTCCGACACCGCCAACTTTTCCAGCCAGATTTCGACTCGTCGTATTTAAATCAGAAACACTCTGACTCAAATCAGCCACCGCCGTAAACAATGGATCAATCGTTTCTACTTTCCCATTAATATCATTCAGCAAGTGATTTCCTTTAACTAGTAATCCTTCCACCTGCTGCATGAGTAAATCAACATCTTTTGTAAGAACATCGATTGTTGTATTCGCCTCAGTTACTGTTGTCTCAACCTTTTCAACTGTTTTTGAAACCTGACTCAAGACACGCACTAAAAAGATGACCAACACAACAAATGCGAGTGCCGCAATAATTGCCGCAATACCGCCTAAACTCATTCAATCGCTCCTCTCATTTTTCACTCATTATGCTAACTTAAATTATACCATTCCCAAAGAAATTAATGAAAGAGAAAGAATTGTAATAAACTCTAATAAAAAAAATATCTCAACGAATTCATTGAGATACCTTCATAAAATTTTGCAGGATACCACTGTAAATAATCTCTAAATCACTAATCAAATCCGACTCATCAAAACTGCTGTCAGCGAAGCTATCTGCGTGGCCGCGGAAATAATTCGTTAAAACACGTTCAACTTGAAGAACCTCTTGATCAGTCAGGTCGCATTCTAGAAAAATTCGTTCAAATGCCGCTCTTAGGAAAAAAGAAATGTTTTCTTCATAAAAGTCTATGTAATCTTTTTCATAAAAAACAATATAAAAAGCATTGTTTTTTTTCGCATAAGCAGCCCAAGTTTTACCTAATTCGATAAATGCATAAAGATTTGCTCTGCCAAGTAAGGAATCCACTAACTCCTCACGAAATTCCTCCATTGCTCTTTTGACCACCGCTTGACGCAATTCAGTAATACTCCCAGTATGCGTATACAGTGAAGGGGACTTGACCTCTAGATGTTCAGCAATTTTATTTAGTCTCAAGCCGTGAAGGCCAGATTCATGAACCAAGCTCATTGCGCAATCAATCACGATTTCTCTCGTTAAGCGGGAATTTTTCATTCATTTTCCTCTTTGTATTTAGTTATTTTCAAGAGACATTATATAACAAAAAGACTAATTTTTTCTATTAGTAATAGTGATGATTGGCATTTAAAAAACTAATAATTTATTTTTTTTAAATAACTATCAATATAAAAAGCGCAGTTTCAAAACTGCGCTTTAGGAAATTATTTTTTTACTTTGTTTTGTCCGCTTAATTCTTTGCCTAGGGCGATGATGTAATCATGTAATTTGTCCTTGATTTCAGGATGCTTCAAGCCGTATTCAATACTCGTTGTCATGAAGCCAAATTTATCACCAACATCGAATCGTTTTCCGTTGAACTCATGAGCAAATACGCGTTGTGTGCGATTCAACGTATCAATTGCATCTGTTAATTGTATCTCATTACCCGCGCCTGGCTTTTGCGCTGCCAACACTTCAAAAATTTCCGGTGTCAGCAAGTAACGGCCAATGATTGCCAGATTACTTGGTGCTTCTTCTGGTTTTGGTTTTTCTACAAAGTTTTTTACATTGAATAATCCTTTAGAAACTTCTTCGCCTGGATTAATAATTCCATATTTTGACGTTTCTTTTTCAGGTACGCGCATCACTGCGATTGTTGATGCGTGCGTTTGTTCGTAATCGTTCATCAATTGTTTCGTCAACGGCACACGATCTTCCATTAAATCATCACCTAACATGACAACAAATGGTTCATTGCCGACAAATGCCCGCGCCTGTAAAACTGCATGACCTAGTCCCTTAGGGTGTGACTGACGGATAAAGTGCAGATTCACATCAGTTGTTTCTTCAACCAACTTCAACAAATCGGTTTTACCTTTTTCCTGTAAATTCATTTCTAATTCAATATTTGCATCAAAATGATCCTCAATTGGTCGTTTTGCTTTGCCAGTTACGATCAAAATATCTTCAATCCCAGATTTCAGCGCTTCTTCAACGATGAATTGAATTGTTGGTTTATCGACGATAGGCAACATTTCTTTAGCCATTGCTTTTGTAGCTGGCAAAAATCTTGTTCCCAACCCTGCGGCTGGAATAACTGCTTTTTTTACTCGCATAAATCTTATCCCACTCTTTCTATTCTAAAGTAAATTCATTTTCAAACGTACCTTCACGCATCATCAAGTCTCGACAAGCCTGACGTACGTCTTTGTCATTGTATAAAACATCATAAATCGTTTCTGTAATCGGCATGCTGACATCCATACTATCAGCTAGCTCTTTAGCAGCTTTCGTCGTTGAAACACCTTCGACGATCATGCCCATATTATCTAGAACTTCATCTAGCTTATGGCCTTTTCCTAATAGATTCCCAGCGCGCCAGTTACGTGAGTGAACGGAAGTACAGGTTACGATCAAATCACCAACACCGCTCAAACCGATGAACGTTAATGGATTCGCACCCATTTTAACGCCTAAACGACTGATTTCCGCTAATCCCCGAGTCATAATCGCTGCTTTAGCATCATCCCCATAAGAAAGCCCCGCCAAAGCTCCGGCTCCCAAAGCAATGATATTCTTTAATGCCGCGCCCATTTCAACACCAATCACATCTGGATTCGTATAAATCCTAAGATATTCGTTCATGAACAGCTTTTGTACATACCCTGCTAATTTTTCGTCTTTACAGGCAGCAGTGATGGTAGTGATATCGTGAACCGCTACTTCTTCTGCATGGCTTGGTCCAGATAAAACGACGACTCCTTGGCGATGCGCTTCTGGGATCTCCTCGATTAAAACTTCAGAGATTCGTTTATGCGTGTCTTGTTCAAGCCCTTTACTAGCATGAATAATCACAGGTTTGTTCTTTGCCACTTGAGCAAATTCCTGAGCGACTGAACGGATCGCTTTTGTTGGAACTACGAAAAGAACAGCATCCGCGTCCTTCACAGCATCCTTAAGATTTTTCTCACCTTTAATGCTTTCAGGAATTTTTAAATCCGGTAAATAATGGCGATTCGTATGGTAAGTATTGATTTCATCAATCTGTGCCGCATGGTTCCCCCAAAGTCTTACTTCGTGTCCATTTTCGGCTAATACTTGTGCCAACGCCGTTCCCCAAGATCCTGGGCCTAAAACTGCAACTTTTTGTTTCAAAGAAATTTCCTCCTAGTTCATAATAGCGCATTCGATTGTAAATAGAAGATAGCTAACAAGATAACAATTTTCTAAATACTTCATCGAATTGATAACATAGTAAATAATTTATTTCGTAAGAAAGTTCTTTTTACTATCATAGCATAAACTGATAATAGGTTCTCATATCAAGGCTTGATTAGTTCCTTGATCACGTTCATATAACTTGATGTCTGTTCGTTTTTTTCGTCGGTAATATAATAGAGCGATTCCTCCAACAAAAAGAACGAGTGATAATACTTGAGAGACGCGAAGTCCCCCAAAGAAATAGAGACTGTCTGTTCGCATTCCTTCGACAAAGAAACGACCAAAGCTGTACCATGTCACATAGCCTAAGAACAATTCTCCACGTTTAACCGCGACTTTTTTCCTAATAATCAAAATTAGGATAAGTCCTAATAGGCTCCACATTGATTCATAGAAAAAGGTAGGTTGACGAAAAGCGCCGTCAATATACATATTGTTAATAATAAACTGCGGCAAATGTAGACTCTCTAAAAATTGACGCGTTGTTTCTCCGCCATAAGCCTCATGATTCGTGAAATTCCCCCAACGACCCATCGCTTGCCCCAGCATTACACCTGGCGCAACTACATCTAAAAACAGCCATGGATCAATAAAATTATGGCGAGTATATACAATCAATACGATGACTGCTGCAATCAATCCACCATAGATAGCTAGACCACCGCTTCGTGTATTGAAGATTTGGATTGGATCAGCAAGATAGGGTTCTAAATCAAACAAGATGTAATACAAGCGAGCACCGATAATCGCGATCGGCAGTGCCCATAAAATAAAATTCGTCATATCATCTTCCTTTAGCCCGACTCTTACTGCTTCACGATTAGACATCCATAGAGCAAGTGCAATTCCAGAGACGATGATGATCGCGTACCAATAAATTTGAAGACCAAACAATTCAAAGGCCACACGATTTATTTGAGCAACCATCTTACTGCCCAGAATTTTCTTCGATTAATTGGGTCAAACGATCTTCAAAGGTCTTCGTTGCATCGTAGCCCATAGTACGCGCACGGAAATTCATTGCCGCAACTTCAATAATAATCGCGACATTTCGGCCAGTCTTCACAGGGATCTTCACTTGCGGAATTTTTACTTCTGCGATTTCTACTTCTGTGTTGCCGCTGCCTAAGCGGTCATATTTTTTATCTTTGGACCAGCTTTCTAGGTAAACGGCTAATTGAACAGGCATTGATCCCCGAACAGCACTAGCCCCAAATAGATTCATCACATCGATAATTCCGATTCCACGAATTTCGATTAAATGCTGTAAAATTCTTGGTGGTTCACCAACTAATGTCAGTTCATCCTGCTGGTAGACATCGACACGATCATCTGCGATCAGACGATGGCCGCGTTTAACTAATTCCAATGCGGTTTCACTTTTACCGATACCGCTATCCCCTTGGATCAGCACACCTAATCCATAAACGTCGACTAATACCCCATGAACACTCGTCCGAGGCGCTAAGCCGCCGTTTAAAAAACTTGAAATCTCCCCTAATAAACGTGAGGTTGAGATTGGAGAACTCAGTACCGGAATATTCCGTTCACTAGCTGCTTCGATCATTTCTTTTGGTGGTGTCAACCCCCGAGAAACAATGAAAGCAGGTGTATCATCGCTGCACATGCGACGTAGAACCATCAATCGTTCTTCTGGCATCATGCGTTCTGCGAAGGTAATTTCTTTATTTCCAAAAAGTTGTAAACGATCATGCGAATAATAATTAAAATAGCCGGTCAATTCTAACCCGGGACGTGAAATATCGCCAGTGGTGATGACCCGTTCAAGACTTTCTTCATCTCCAGTTACTACTTCCAACGAAAGCTTATCAACTAGTTCTTTTACTTTTACTGTTTCAGCCATATAATCCCTCTTTTCTACACTTCCGCTCTATTTTATCATTTTATCCATGGAGTGACTAGGTAGAGACAACTTTCCAAGAAAGAATAAAAAAAGGCCTTACAAATATTTTGTAAAGCCACGATTTAGGTGCTGTTCTCCTAAAAGAATCAGATTTTTTATAGTATACTTATCTGCAAAATAGCATATTGGTTGACAGCTAGCTCACTTTTAAGGAATTATTTTTCCAAAAAACGGATAGGTAAATTACCTATCCGTGTACTTATCGATATTATGATCTGAAACGATCGCATTGACAATCGCCATGACGACAGCCACCAGAATTGAGATGGCAAAGCTGGAAAAGCCAAAACGATAATTTCCTAATAAGTTGGAAGTCAATTGCAGCATACCAGCGCTAATTACAAAACTAAACAGTCCCAAAGTCATAATATTCAACGGTAGTGAAAGTAAAATCAGAATCGGTTTCACTAAGGTATTTAAAATGGATAGGACAAAGCTTGCAGTAATAGCCATCATCAGACTTTCCACATATACATGATCAGGAAAGAGCACTGACAGTGAAATAAAGATCAGTGCATTAGCTATTAAGCGCTGTAGGTAAGTCATTAAAAGTCGCTCCAGTCATCATCGTCGATTTTGTCCGCTTTCTTACGTTGGCGTGACGCTTTTTTCTCATAATTGTTGTAGTCGTTGTTTCCATAGTATGGATTATTGTGTCCATATGAATCCCGTCCCCCTCTTGGAGCTGCGGGAATCACCAATGCTAACAAGACATATAATACAACCGGTGCGCCGATTAAGCCGAAACTTAAGAAAACATAAATCACACGCACGATTGTTGGATCAATCCCGAAGTATTCGGCGATCCCGGCTAAGGTACCTGTAAGTACCACATTTGTTCGTGACTTTTGTAATCTCTTTTGCATATGAATCTTCCTTCCTTATTATTTCCTAATTGTCGAAATCTTTCAAGAAAATACTACCAGTCGTTGTCGAAACATCGATCTTCGCCATGTCATCGGCAACTCGACGGAATTGTAATAAACGATTGGTCTTTTCTTTTTTCTCTCTGATCACTTCATAGTTTGATAAGCGATCATTGATACTGCCTAAACTTGTCTTGGCCAAGCCTTCCAAGCCGATTGTTTTTCCTAAAGAAACTTTAACATTACCATTCACTGAGCTGGCTTTGATTTTTTGTAGGCTATCATGACCAGCCGTCAATTTCACATCGCCATTGACTAACGAAATGCCATAATTTTGAATCGCTGCTTTCGTAACGATATTTCCATTAACGGTTTCGATAATCGAATCTAGGATCGCGCCTTCACGAATCTCAATGTTGCCGTTGACCCCTTGGATCTCAAGCATTGTCGCATCAATATGTTTGAAGGTGATATTGCCGTTAGTTGATTTGGCATATACATCCTTGGCATCCATCTCTTCAACGTTCAAATCACCATTTAGTAATTTTACTGCAACGTGATCGTATGTCCGTCTTGGCAAGTAGAAGACTAATTCTGCTTGAACACGTTTATTCGGGATTTGGAATGAGATATGTTCATCATTCACTTCGATCTGGCTGCGTTCCATTAATGATTGTAATGGCGTTGCTTCATTCATTTTACCATAAAGTTTGATTTTGGCATCTACTTTAATAGCCGCATCATCCCAAGCTTTTAAGGTAACTTTACCATTTGCTAATTTGATATCGATCAAGGTTGGTTCAACATCAGTATATAAGAATTGATGTTCAAACTTAGACGTTACTAAACCAGGAACTTTGACGTTGAAGTCTTTCCAATCAACATTTTCTTCTACCGTATCAGAAACGGTTTTCCAGGTCTTTTTCATCAAGCGGCTCAATTGAACGCCGGCTTCTCCCAATTTTTCACCAACTTGCGAGAAAGTTTCGCTTGCTTGATCCTTCAAATCGTCTGGAATATCAAAACGTGTACGATTACGTTCTTTGCGATTTTCACTTTGGTTGTCTTGAACATTTTTCAGTTCTTCTTCTTCTTCAGCAACTTTTTCTTCTAACTTAGCGATTTTTTCTTTCAAGTCATCGATTTCATCTTCTACTGCTTCACGAATGTCATCATCTTCTTCTGATAATGTATCTAATTCTTCTTTCGTGTCCAACTCCATCAAAACTTCTTGTTTTTCATGAAGCGCGGCTTTCAATTCATTTTTCTTTTGATTGATTTCATCAATTCGAGCAGAAATCTGATTCGCTTCTGTCGCTAAATCATCGAAGTAAGCCTCAAGGTCTTCCAAGTCCTGTTTTTCAGAACCTTTAGCTTCTTCTGTATCTTGTCCTGTTTCCCACTCATCAACTAAATTGGTTGCTTGGTCGCGGTGATAAGAATCCACTTTATCCGCAGCTTGTTTAATCTGCGCTTCATCCTTCGCCTTCGCCATGCTTTCTAATAAATCTAAACCTTCTTCAGTTGATAAAATACCTTTTTTAACTAATTCTAAAATTCGTTGTCTTTCATTCATAGAAATTGCCTCCTTCAAAAAGCAAATACATTACTTTTGGTTACATTCATATTATGCAATGTTTTTGGGTATTTGTCATAGGACTAAAGACCCATCTTTTTATCCGACTTTTTGAAGATTGTGTTTCTTCCTATTTAAAATGAAAAAAACCAGCTAGAAAATTCTCTAACTGGCACTTACTTTAAAATGTTTCGTTACGATTACTGTTCAGTTCAGTAATTTTTCCTGTCGCTAAGTAAACGATCCACTCACAAATGTTTGTCACATAATCTCCCACACGTTCTAAGTAGCCGGCAACATGCAGATAATCCGTTCCACTGATAATGGTATCAGATTCTTTTTCCATCGTATTGGTCGTCATATCATAGATTTTTTGGAAATAATCATTGACCCGCTCATCCATTTTTGCGATCATACGAGCATCTTTTTCATCTGTCTTCACGTACGCAATTAAAACATTGTCTACCATTTTTTTTACGTAATTAGACATTTCATTAATTTCTTTTTCAACTTCTAATATTCGCGGCAAGCCTTTTAGGCGAATTGTTGATTTTGCTACTGACACCGCATGGTCTCCCATACGTTCCAAGTCAGAGCTGGCTTTCATGATTGTAATGATCGTACGCAGGTCAGTCGTAACTGGTTGCTGCAGGGCAATCATTTCGAAACTTTTTTTCTCCAAACGAACTTCCATGTCATTGATTTCAATGTCATGATCAATAACCTCTTGTGCTAATTTCTTATCATGATCAATATATGAACGGACTGATTTGTGCACAGCGCTTGAGACCATCATGCCCATTTCATAAAACTGATTGTGAAGATTCAACAGCTCTTCTTCAAATTGTGTACGTAACATCGTTGCCCTCCTTCTATCTCTAACCAAATTTTCCTGAAATATAGTCTTCGGTTTCTTGTTTTGCTGGGTCTAAAAATATCTTCTTGGTCTTGTCAAATTCAATCAGCTCACCCTGCAAGAAGAAAGCAGTGCGGTCTGAGATCCGTGATGCCTGTGACATATTGTGGGTAACAATAATGATAGTGTAATTTTCTTTTAATTCCAATAGCATGTTTTCGATTTTTCCTGTTGAAACTGGGTCCAATGCGCTTGTCGGTTCATCCATCAGAATCACTTCCGGATTGACCGCTAATACTCGTGCGATACAAACTCGTTGCTGCTGTCCGCCTGATAAGGATAACGCACTCTCATGCAGCTTATCTTTGACATCGTTCCAAACCGAAGCAGCTTTCAAGCTTTCTTCCACGACTTGATCGAGCTTGCTTTTATCCTTTTCACCCTTTAATTTTAACCCATAGATGACATTCTCGTAAATCGAAAATGGAAAAGGATTCGGTTGTTGGAACACCATGCCGATTTCTTTACGCAACTTTACAGTATCTGTTTTCGGACTATAAATATCTTTGTCTTTATACATCACACTGCCTGTGATCGTCACACCTGGAATTAAGTCATTCATGCGATTTAGTGACCGCAAATAGGTTGATTTGCCGCAACCCGATGGTCCGATCATCGCTGTAATCTCGCCTTTTTCTATTTCCATGTTGATGCCCTTCAAGGCTTCTTTTTTACCATAATACAAATGAAGGTCTTTGGAAGTAATAATCTTCGACATTCGTTCGCTCCTTTTTCATATTTAGGAATTAATTTTTCTTGTCAGAAAAATTAGTCTGATCTTCAAGCCGTATATCATTCCTCTAGATTGGTTTTTGTATGGTTCGGCTACTCAATATATACCTCTTTCAACTATTACAAACTGCGAAAAGAGGAACTGACATCCTTTTTCATATTTAGGAATTAATTTTTCTTGTCAGAAAAATTAGTCTGATCTTCAAGCCGTATATCATTCCTCTACGTTGCTTTTTGTATGGTTCGGCTACTTATAAAGTAATTTACTCAATTATTACCAACTGCAAAAGAGGAACTGATATTAACCAAAGTGACCTGATACATAATCTTCTGTAGCTTGGATTTTCGGTCGCGTAAAGATTTTGGCTGTTTCGTCGTACTCAATAACATGACCTAAATAGAAAAAGGCAGTATAGTCACTGATCCGAGCAGCTTGCTGCATATTATGGGTCACAATGATGATGGTATAGTTTTCTTTTAATTGAACCAGGGTTTCTTCAACGGTACCTGTTGAGATTGGGTCCAGCGCACTAGCGGGTTCATCTAATAGTAAAATATCCGGCTTCATCGCAATTGCTCGTGCAATACATAGACGTTGTTGTTGTCCCCCAGATAGAGCCAAAGCACTTTTATCTAAATTATCCTTTACTTGATCCCATAAAGCCGCTTGCTTCAGACTTGTTTCAACCACTTCTTCTAATTGCTGTTTATCACGCATTCCGTGCTGCTTTAACGCAAAAGTGATGTTGTCGCGAATCGATTTACTAAAAGGATTCGGACGCTGGAACACCATGCCGATACGTTTGCGCATTTCATAAACATCGATATTTGAGGCGTTGACATCAACATCCTTATATACGATTTTTCCAGTCACGCTGGCACTAGCAATTCCATCATTCATCCGATTTAACGAACGTAGATAAGTTGATTTTCCACAACCAGAAGGTCCAATTAAAGCGGTGATTCTATTTTTTTCAAATTCAAGATCAACACCCTTAATGGCTTCATTATCTCCATAATAAACATGTAAATCTTCCGTATGCAAGGCGATTTCACCAGGCATTCTGATGATGTTACGCTCTTCCCAATTGTATTCTTTCATTGAATTTCTCCTAGTTCGATATTTCCTGCGAAAAGCAGAACTGACATCCTAGTTCACACTAATGTAACTATTTTAAGCTGAAGTCATTTTTCGATGCAGTCGTTTACCGATTGCCCGTGCTCCAAAATTAAACAATAAAACTGCTAAGATTAAGACCGCTGAAGCCCCTGCTGAAACAGAAGTTCCATCAGGCATCGTGCCTTCAGTGTTAATCTTCCAAATGTGCACTGCTAAGGTCTCTGCTTGCCGGAAAATGCTTAACGGGCTCGAAACGCTTAATGGATTGAAGTTGGTAAAATCCAAAGCTGGTGCGCTTTGTCCTGCTGTATAGATTAAGGCTGCCGCTTCGCCAAAGATTCGGCCAGAGCTTAGAATAACCCCTGTTAAAATTCCTGGTAAAGCATCCGGTACGACAATTTTTGTAACAGTTTCCCAACGTGACAAGCCTAAAGCCAAGCCTGCCTCCCGTTGAGTATAATGAATCGCTCTTAGTGATTCCTCGATATTTCTTGTTAATAATGGTAGGTTAAACAATGTTAGAGCCAACGCACCTGAAAGGATTGAAAAGCCGTAACCAAACTGAATAACAAAAATCAAGAAGCCAAACAAACCGACAACCACTGAAGGTAGCGAGCTCAGAATTTCGATTGAGGTACGAATAAGATTAGTAACCCAATTTTTCTTCGCATATTCAGATAAGTAAATACCTGCACCTAATGAGATAGGTAGACTAATAATCATCGTTATCAGCAATAAGTAGATCGAGTTAAATAATTGAATACCAATCCCGCCGCCTTTTTGATAAGCTTTCGAAGGCGAGGTCAAGAACTCCCACGAAACATGCGGCAAGCCGCGAATTAAAATATAAAGTAATAGAAAAGCTAAGATTGCGACAATCAGGCCAGAGACGGCATATAGAATACCCGTTGCGATTTTATCTGCACGTTTTGCTTTATCCATTGCTGATCTCCCCCTTCTTTCCAATGTAGCGAATCAAGATATTGAAAACTAAAGACATGAATAATAGGATCAGTGCCAATGACCACAGAACATTATTTTCTACTGTGCCCATAATCGTATTTCCGATTCCCATTGTCAAAATCGAAGTCAATGTTGATGCTGGAGTGGTCAGGCTTGTTGGCATCAATGCCGCATTCCCGATAACCATTTGAATGGCCAAGGCTTCACCAAAGGCACGAGCCATACCAAAAACGACCGCCGTCAAAATTCCTGGTATTGCCGCACGCAAGACAACTTTGTAAATCGTTTGCCAGCGTGTGCCGCCAAGAGCCAGTGAGGCTTCCCGATAATGACGTGGTACTGATTTTAACGTATCCACGGTCATCGTAGTTACAGTTGGTAAAATCATGACGAACAAAACAAATGTCCCAGATAAGATCCCAAATCCCGTGCCGCCAAAAATCGAACGAATAAACGGTACGATCACTGTTAAACCAATAAACCCATATACAACCGAAGGAATCCCTACAAGTAACTCAATGACCGGCTGTAAAAATCGCTGTCCCTTGGTTGGAGAAATTTCAGTCATGAAGACCGCCGCCCCGATTGCAAAAGGCGTTGCTACAATAGCCGATAAAAAGGTAACCATAAACGATCCTAAGATCATCGGTAAAGCACCAACTAGCGGCTTGCCATCTGGTCCTGTTGCACTAGGATTCCAGACTGTACCAAATAAAAAGTCAAAAACATTAATCTTATCTACAAAAAAGGTTGATAACCCTTTGCTTGCTACAAAATAGAAAATCGCTCCAACCACAAACACGATCAACGCGATACAAATAAAACTAACAAAACGTCCTCGTTGTTCGATTCTCGCGCGCTTTGATTTTGTCGTCAGCGCTTTTTTTACATCTTCATTTTCCAAGGCCTACTCCTCCTGATTCCTACAAACTAATCCATTCGGTTTTTTACAAACCAACAAAATCATTTTACCTGTTGAAAATCAATTTCTTTTTAACCTCCTGTAACGCTTCCATGACATTTGTAAAGAAAGTGTAAACCAGATGAGAGCATCACCGCAACTGAACTGCTTGAAAACAAAAAAACACGATCAAGCTAAGCCAAAGACTGGCAAAGTTTGATCGTGATGTCTCACGAGATTTTTTCTTTTTGTTTAGTTATCCTTCCAATCCCACCAATTCTGCTTATCCTGTGGCAGTACACCATCATGATTCGCATAATGTACGGCTAAACGATAAACATACAAAGCACAACGATCGACCTTCTCCCCCATATTCACACAATCCTTTAGGTAGATTTCCTCCGGATCTTGCTTTTTCAATGACTCAACAGTCGGATAACCCGCGTTTATTAAATGTTGAGCCATATTTTTTCCAATCCCCGGAATCACTTGTAGATCACTTTTCATCTTTGATCATCCTTCTTTATATTCAGTAAAGGTCAACACATACCCATCCGGATCTGTAATAGCAAATTCATTGGCTCCATAAAAGGTTTTATGAGGTTCAGTATAAATTGGATAGTTACTTTTAATAGTCGTATAGAACTCCTCAAAATTTTCAACTGTAATATATAATGTGATGGATGGTTGGATTTTTTCCGCGGCTAATATCGGATACTCTTCACTCAAATTCTCTTTTTCCTGCAGCATCAATGTCATGGCTTCTTTAGCGATAATTGCAAATTGCAATGTCTGATCCTTCGCTGGGACAGAAGCCACCACTTCTAGTCCTAAAATCTCTTGATAGAACTTCACCGATGCATCCACACTTGCCACCATTAAATTCGTTGTAATATTTTTGTACATTCTAACCGCCTCCTCAATTTATAGGCTAATTTTATCAAGGACAGGTCGAAACGTATTGTAAAAATGCGTCAATTTTTATATCGATCCACCAATTCCAGCGGTGTGATTCCTAAATGATGCTTAAAATCTTTGTTAAAATGCGGTTGGTCATAATAATTGGTGACGGTTAAAATATCTGCTGGCTTTGCTTGCTCCGAGGTCAGTATCTCCAAGCATTTTTGAAAACGCAGAATGCTTAAAACCATTTTAGGTGTTAATCCAAAATTTTTCATAAAAGCACGTTGGCATTGACGCGGACTAAAATAAAGTAGCTCATACAAATTTTTTGTGGTTTGTGGGATTGCTTGAGACAATCGCGGAAAAAGCTGAGTAAACTCATTTGGCTTTAGCTCTTTAAATTTTTTTATCAAATAGCTTTGAAAAATTTCTTGCGCATTCTCAAACATATTTGTAAAAAACTGTTTCTGATCAAAATCATCAAAAATATCCTGTAGTAAAATGAAGGTATCCATTGCCGCTTCTGCTGATAAACCAGTTAATTGATGAAAAGCCCCTGGCATCATGCGTGCGCCAAAAAAGCGTGCCGGTACCTCAATTTCATAATCAAAATCTGTTTGTTGATTTCCTGTGAAAAAAATCAGCTTTTGGTCGAAGTCCACAATCAGATCAATACAGCCATCTGCGATGATGACGTTCTTCACACGAACTTGATCCTGTGTTTTCGACCACATCGACCAAAAACACAAGACAAACTCCTTGCATTCAGGCACTACTTTTTCATGATAACTCATGACGCGCGTAAACTCTTCATTTAACAAAAAAGGCAGTTGAATTGGATAGTACATCTTTCATCCCTCCTATTGCATCTATTATAAAAAAACACCGCCTCGAAAACATTCGAAACGGTATTTCAACTTATTTTATTACATTACCTTGCCAATCACGTTCAACTTTCATTTCAGAGATCGGAATATACCCAAGCTGTGAAACGACTTTTCCTTGAACCTCATCTGAAAGCATATAATCAAGAAAATCGGCAACTAGTTCTGTTGGCTTTCCTTTGGTATACATGTGCTCATAAGCCCAAATTTTCCAATGATTAGTCGTCACATTCTCATCTGTCGGTTCAACATTGTCAATATTCAGTGTTTGAACCTCTTTTGTAACATATGAAAAAGCTGTATAACTGATAGCACCAGGTGTGTCAGCAACAATTTGGCGAACCATTCCGCTTGAGTCTTGTTCCTGCGCACGTATCGCTGTTTTTCCATCTAAGACCCATTGTTCGAAAGTAGAGCGCGTCCCACTTCCGCTTGCTCGGTTTAGAATAACGATTTCCTGATCTTTTCCGCCAAGCTCTTTCCAGTTTGTGATTTCACCGAGAAAAATTTTACGCAGATTCTCTAACGAAATATTGGTTACGCCAACACCTTTGTTAACAATAGGCGTGATCCCAACAACTGCTACTTTATGATCAACTAACTTATCTGCATCGATGCCACTTTTTTCCTCCGCAAATAAATCAGAATTTCCGATCTCAACTGCCCCTGATTGAACCTGACTCAATCCAGTACCGCTTCCTCCGCCTTGGACATTGATAAATCTGCCGGGATTTTTACTTTGATATTCTTCAGCTACCGTTTCAACCAAAGGCTGCAAGGCCGATGAACCGACAGCAGTAATTGATTCGCCGCGGTCGATCCATTTCGAACAACCGGACAAAAGTAAAAGCGTACCTAAAAGAGGAATTAACCATTTCTTCATGAAAAATCTCCTTATTCATTTTAACGTAATCATTTTTCAAAAAACGAAAAATGATACTTATTTTCATGCCGTATACCATTCAACTAGCGACTATTTTTTGAGTTCACTTGTTCATTTTAATTAGCTTATACTTCTGAGTATACTGCGAAAAGTTGAACTGGCATCCTTATTCATTTTAACGTAATCATTTTCTAAACGATAGTCTTACTAAACAAGCTAGTTCATTTTATACTATCAACCCATGAAAGCGCAAATGATTTTTACAGAAGTGGTGAAATCAGACGTGCAATTCCTTCTTTGAACTTAATAACGATTCCGCGCTGATCATATTTTTCCTGGGTAAGAAGTTCAGATTTCATCGAATCTTTATAAAAGGCGTCTCGTAATTCCTCAGCAAATTCTGCATCATAAACAATCGTGTTTACTTCAAAATCCAACTTGAATGAACGAACATCAATATTGGCTGACCCTACCGAAGCAATACCACCGTCGATGATCATCGTCTTCGCATGAATAAAACCATTTTCATAGGTTTCGATAATTGCGCCATATTCCAGTAACTCAGCCGCAAAGGAGTAAGTTGCCCAATAAACTAAAATATGATCCGGCTTATTCGGAATTTGCATCCGTACCTTTACACCTGATAATAATGCCAGCTTTAGAGCCTCATGAATTGGTGCGTCCGGGATATAATAGGGTGTCTGAATCAAAATTTCTTTTTTTGCTAAATTGATCATTTTTAAATAAGTCAATTTAATCTGTTCATGCTCACTGTCTGGCCCGCTACTCACCATTTGCAACGCTAATTTTCCTTCTGATTTAATCTCAGGAAAATAATCAGGCTGATAGACCAGCTCGTGTTTCTGCTGAGAATTCCAATCCATTAAAAATCGGTTCTGCAATGTGTACACAGCATGGCCGTGAATCCGTAAATGATTATCCCGCCAATAGCCAAATTTTTCGACTAAGCCAAGATATTCATCGCCAACGTTAAAGCCGCCCGTATACCCAATCTCTCCATCAATTACGACGATTTTTCGATGATTGCGATAATTCATTCGTGGGTTCAAATACGGTAAAAACAGCGGAAAGAAAAAATCGACCTCTCCACCGACTTCGATCAGCGGAGAGAGAAACCGGCGATTTACTTGTGTTGAGCCCCAAGCATCTAAGAGCAAACGGACCTTTACACCACGTAAAGCAGCCGCTACTAATGCCTCTCGAACTTCAAGACCCAAGTCGTCTGCGCGATAAATATAGTATTCCATATGAATATGGTACTTTGCCCGATTAATATCCTTAATTAAAGCATCGAACTTCTCACGTCCATCGGTATATAGAATGACTTCATTATTGGTGGTATACAACGAACTCTCAAACATCGTCAGCATATAAATCAACTGTTTCGGATCGACTTGGTTTGTTGTCGGTTTTGGAAAAAGTCCTCGTGCTAGTGCTCTTTGTTGCTGCTGGACCTCTACGTTCATCCCGATTTTGGTCTGCATCTTTAAATCAAAGATCCGTTCCTTGGAGATTCCCTTTCCAAAAAAAACGTATAAAATAAAGCCGAGAATGGGGATAAAAGTCAAAACTAATAGCCATGCCCACGTATTAACCGTATCCTTACGTTCTCGAAAAACAATGATAAATGATAAAATAGTATTGATAATTAGGAAAAGTAATCCCAAGTGCCCTGTCACAAATGACATTCTCCCACACTCCTTCTACTAAAGGATAGCCGAGATAATGTTGATTGTAAACAATGGACCTTAGTGATTTTTTTCATTTCTCAAAATCATCTCAATGTGAGGGATTTCATCCTCTAAATAGATTCCAGAGTTTTTTTCAAACCCAAATGAGTGATAAAAATCAACTAAGTGGGCCTGTGCCGAAATGACCACCGGACGCTTTGGATAGCGAGTCTCAATTTCTTTTAGCGTTTTCGATACGATTGTTCGTCCTAATTGCTGTCCACGATATTCTTTAACGACTAGTACACGCCCAAAATGGATCGTTTCTTCTTCGGCTAGAATTCGCGCATAGGCCTGCAATCTGCCATTTTCTTCGATCCACACATGTAACGCCGACCGATCAGCTTCATCGACTTCTTGATAAGGACACTCCTGCTCTACAACAAAAACCGCCGTACGAGCCTGCAATATTGTCAATAATTCTTGTGGTGTTAGTTCATCCGTTCTTTTAATCATAAGATCCTCCTGAGCTTTTGCTAAAAATAGTTTAACCTAATTTTGGCTTAATGTCCGCTAGTAATCTTGATTCCAATAATTCCTGCTACCAAAAGTACAACAAAGAAACTAGTTAAAAGCGACAAATGATCTTTAAATAAAAGAACCCCAATTAAAATAGAGCCGACAGCGCCAATTCCTGTCCAAATAGGATAAGCTAAACTCATCGGTAACGAATGTAACGACTTCGACAAAAAATAAAAACTGGCTATCATGCCAATTATCGTCAAAAGCGAATAATTCATTTTACTAAAACCTTCACTCAATTTCATCATCGTCGCCCAAAACATTTCAAAAACTCCTGCCACAATCAATGATACCCATGCCATAATCAATATTCCTCCTCGATTAATAATCTAAATAGGCGCTACGCATACAGTTCAACGAAACCGTTTAAACATTTAATATTAATAATTGGGTTTAATCTTCAATTCATACATGATTAAACTGGAAGAAGTTGAACACGCAAAACAAGGAAGTCCAATTTCTTCAATGACCTAACGAAATTGGCTCCCTTGCTCGGTAGCGTTTTATTTAATTGATATTTATTCTAGGAGCTTTTACTAAAAAAATCAAGGGATAGAATTCTTTACTAATTCTGGCAAAAAATAAGCTCCTTCGAAATTTTTCGAAGAAGCTTTGATTTGTTAGATTTTTAAGAAACGACGCATCGAGATAACTGATCCTAATGAACCAATCAAGTAGCCGCCGACCGCCATCGTGATATCTAATATCCATACGATTTGGTTTGGACGCAGCAATTCTAAGTTTGATTGCAATAGATAAGGGGCAGCTAAGCCATAAACTTGCGAGTAGCCATAAGTTAAGATCAAGATTGGCACAATGGAACCAATCAATCCAATCCATCCGCCTTCGAGGAAGAATGGCCAACGAATATAACCATTTTTCGCACCTACCAGACGCATGATTTGAATCTCCGTTTTACGTGAAATGATCGTGATCCGAATCGTATTCGAAATCAAGAAAATTGCTACGAAAACTAATAAGGCAGCGGCTGCTAAGCCCCAAGTCCGGACAACTTTTGCCATCTGGATGATTCGGTCAGCTGAATTTCCGCCGTAATTTGCACGAAAGACATTACTTAATTGACTGGCTTCTCGAGTCACCGGACGAATATATTGTGCATCGGTCGCCTTTACTACATATACATCATAGAGTGGATTACTGTCGCCTTCGAAAAGGTCCCATGCATCGCCCATTTGTTTTTGCAACTTCTTCAATTGATCTTGTTTGCTAGAAAAAGTCACTTTGTCCACATGATTGATATCCTGTAATTCAGACTTCAATTCTTTTAATTCTTTATCTTTTGTACCGATATCAACAAAGACTGTCACTTCAACGTTGCCCTCAACATCTTGAGCTAACTTGGTTGCATTCATAATCACAGCCAGGAAAATTCCCGCCATTGTTAACGTGATCGTTACCGCACTGACTGATGCCAGAGTCATCCAGCCATTACGCTTCACACTCTTGATACTTTCCAACAGGTGTCGGAAGAAATTTCTAATCATCAAACTCGTATTCTCCTTCCGCTTCATCTCGAACGATCAAGCCATTTTCAATCGCGATTAAACGATGGCGCATGGTGTCTACGATCGTTTTGTTATGAGTCGCCATAACGATCGTTGTACCTTGATTATTGATTCGTTCTAATAAATGCATGATTTCCCAAGAAGTATCTGGGTCCAAATTACCAGTTGGTTCATCAGCAATCAGGACTTTTGGTGTATTTACAATCGCACGTGCAATCGAGACCCGTTGCTGTTCTCCTCCAGATAATTCACTTGGGAATACGCGGACTTTGTGTTTCAAACCAACAAGGTCTAAAACCTCCATAACACGTTTTTTGATATCCCGTGGTTTACGACCGATTACTTGCATAGCGTAAGCAACATTTTCATAAACAGTTTTTCGGGGCAATAATTTGAAGTCCTGGAACACAACGCCGACATCACGACGTAAATAAGGCACTTCTTTATTCTTGATCTTTAATAAATCATGACGGGCAACATCTAATACTTTCCCGGATGTGGCTTTTTCTTCACGATACATCAACTTAATAAAGGTAGATTTTCCGCTACCAGAGGGACCAACGACATAGACGAACTCACCTTGATCGATACGGACCGAAATCCCACGCACAGCTGTTGTCTTATTAGGATATTTTTTTGTTACATCCTGCATTTCAATCATGCTTTATCTCTCCAAATCCTCTTAAATTCTTTGCTATTATAGCATGCCAACATTGCAACAGGCTTTCATTACTTTACAATTTGATTTCATTTTAAACTTAGGACTCTTGTGCCAGACGCCATTTCAGATAAGCATCGATGAAAGGATCCAAGTCGCCATCCATTACTGCTTGGACATTTCCCGTCTCATATTCGGTACGGTGATCCTTTACCATAGAGTATGGATGAAAAACGTAAGAGCGAATTTGTGAGCCCCAACCGATTTCCTTTTGTTCCCCTCGCAAGGCAGCAGCTTCTTGCTCTTTCTTCTCAATTTCTAACTGATAGAGTTTCGCCTTTAACATTTGCATGGCTGTCTCGCGATTATGAAATTGCGAACGCTGTGCTTGACTAGCAACAACCGTTCCCGTAGGCAAATGCGTAATCCGTACAGCTGATGAGGTTTTATTGATATGCTGACCACCTGCTCCGCTTGCCCGATAAACGTCGACCTTCAAATCATCTGGATTAATCTCAACTTCAATATTTTCATCTAATTCAGGCATGACCTCAACGGAACAAAATGAAGTATGACGGCGACTCGCAGAATCAAACGGCGAGATTCGCACTAATCGGTGGACACCTTTTTCTGATTTTAAATAACCATACGCATTCGTCCCTTTAATCATCAGTGTAACACTCTTGATTCCTGCTTCATCACCTGATTGATAATCAATCGTCTCAACTGAAAATCCGTGCTGCTCTGACCAGCGCGTATACATTCGTAAAAGCATTGATCCCCAATCCTGTGATTCTGTTCCACCAGCACCTGGATGCAATTCAACAATTGCATTGTTTTTATCATAGGGAGCATCAAGTAACAGCGATAACTCAAAGCCAGAAATCTTTTCCTGCAATTGTACTAAGCGTTCTTCCAGCTCTTTTTGCAAATCGCTATCAAACTCTTCTTGTTGCATTTCCCACATCAGATTTAACTCATCTGTTTCGTTAGCAATCGCTTGAAATTGATCATATGTTTCTTTCGCTGCGTTGTTGCGATTAATTAAAGCTTGAGCTTTTTCCGAGTCATCCCAAAATCCTGGTGCAGACATTTGATTTTCTGCTTCGGCGATATCCTCTTCTAACTGCTCTAGGTCAAAGAGACCCCCTGAAGCTTGCGACTTGCTCTTGCATCGTATCTAAAAAATTACGTATTTCTGCATTTTCCAAATCTATTCCTTCTTTCTTGCGGATAAAACAATCCGTAAAACCAAACATTTAAAACTAACTCTTATTATATACATTTTTTAAGCTTCTGTGACAACTTGTAGAAATAGAACAGCGTCACGAACTCGCAAAGAACGAGACATAGCGGCTATGTCCCGTTCAAAAGGTTCCTTACTTATCGTAGAAAATTATTGTCCCTTACCGTGGCAATTTTTATATTTTTTACCACTGCCGCATGGACATGGATCATTCCGACCAACCTTTTCCACATGAACCGGTTTTTGCTTAGTATGGGTCAAATTCTTCGGATCTCCATCTGCTTCTACAGGATGTTCTTGTTGATTTTGAGCAACTTGCTCTCGTTGAACATTTTGACGAATCTCCGCTTTCATGAATAGACGTGTTACTTCAAACTCGATGGCTCCAACCATATCCTCAAACATCTTGTAGCCTTCTGTTTGGTATTCTACCAACGGATTATTTTGTCCATAAGCCCGTAAGCCGACTGATTGACGCAATTGATCCATCGCATCAATATGATCTGTCCATTTCGTATCCACCACACGCAAGATGACCACTTTTTCAAATTCCAACAATTGTTCTGGACTTTGCAATTGTGACGCTTTTGTATCAAATACTTCTTTGGCGCGACCATATAGATAATCTTTCATTTCTTCTGGTGTTTTGCCTTCAAAATCAGCCTTTGAAACAGAATCCTCATGAACCAATGTTGCTCCAGCAAAATCCGCTAAAGCTTCAAGATTCCAATTATCTTTATCTAATTGAGTATGGCTGTCAACCACACGAGAAATTGTCCGACGCACCATGTTCAACAATTGCGGAGACAAATCCTTTTCGCCCATAATAACATCTTGACGTTGTTTGTAAATGACTTCCCGCTGCTCCCGCATCACATCATCGTATTGCAAGACATTTTTACGCGTGTCATAGTTATTTCCTTCTACTCGTTTTTGAGCAGATTCTACTTGGCGAGTCAGCATTTTACTTTGAATCACGGCATCTTCGTCTTCTACCTTCATACGATCCAAGAAGGCTTTGATCCGTTCAGAACCAAAACGTTTCATCAAATCATCTTCCAATGAAAGGTAGAATTGTGAAACCCCTGGATCTCCTTGACGACCTGAACGTCCACGAAGCTGATTATCGATACGACGAGATTCATGACGTTCGGTACCAATTACAGCTAGACCGCCTAATTCAACGACCCCTAGGCCTAACTTGATATCAGTTCCTCGACCGGCCATATTGGTAGCGATCGTTACCGAGCCTTTTTGTCCGGCGTTCATGATAATTTCTGCTTCTTTAAAGTGATTTTTCGCGTTCAAGACTTCATGAGGCACCTTTTCACGATCCAGCATATTTGAAAGCAGCTCAGACGTTTCAACAGCAACTGTACCAACTAGGATCGGCTGGCCTTTGCGATGACGTTCTTTAATGTCCTGTACCACTGCATGGAACTTGCTTTCCAAAGTTGGATACAACAAATCTGCATGGTCTTCCCGGATAATCGGACGGTTTGTTGGAATTTGAATAACTTCAATATTATAAATTTCGCGGAATTCTTCTTCTTCCGTTTTAGCAGTACCAGTCATTCCGGCTAATTTTTTATACATACGGAAATAGTTCTGGAAGGTGATAGTCGCCATCGTTTTCGTTTCGTCTTCGATCTCAACCGCTTCTTTTGCTTCAATTGCTTGATGCAGACCGTCAGAATAACGACGTCCATCCATGATACGCCCAGTAAATTGGTCAACAATTAAAACCTTGCCTTCTTGCACAACGTAATCAATATCGCGAATCATAATGAAGTTTGCGCGCAATGCTTGATCTAAGTGATGGGTCAACGCAGTATTGTCTAAATCGTATAAGTTTTCTAAACCAAAGTTTTCTTCTGCTTTTTCAATCCCTTGTTCAGTCAGCCCGATCGTTTTCGATTGGATATCGATTTTGAAATCTTCATCCTCTTTCAAACGCTTCACAAAATTATCAGTTCGTGTATAAAGAGCTGTCGATTTTTCAGCCGCACCAGAGATAATCAACGGTGTCCGCGCTTCATCAATCAGGATTGAGTCTACTTCATCGACAATTGCATAATTTAATGGACGTTGAACCATTTGGCTTTGGTAAACTACCATGTTGTCACGCAGATAGTCAAATCCTAGTTCATTATTTGTACTGTAGGTGATGTCGCAATTGTACGCTTCACGTTTTTCTTCAGAAGTTTTTGAATTGATATTTAAACCAACGCTTAAACCTAAGAAGTTATACAATTCACCCATTTCTGTGGAGTCACGTGTAGCTAGATATTCATTAACAGTTACGACGTGGACTCCTTCTCCAGTCAAGGCATTCAAATAAACCGGCATCGTTGCTGTCAACGTTTTCCCTTCACCGGTTTTCATTTCAGGAATATTCCCATCATGTAAAACGATCCCGCCCATTAACTGAACGTGGTATGGATACAAGCCTAGAACACGCTTAGCTGCTTCACGGACCACCGCAAAAGCTTCTGGCAATAAGTCATCTAGCGTTTCCCCCGCTTGATAACGTCCTCTAAATTCTTCGGTTTTGCCACGTAATTGTCCATCAGACAATTTTTCCATGTCGCTAGAATATTCTTCGACCTTGTCAGCAATCCCGCTCAATCGTTTTAATTCTTTTTTATCATTTTCAATCATTCGTCTCAGAAAGTTTGCCATTCGTTTACCTTACTCCTTTATTTCTTTTCATTTTCTATTTTTTGATAGAAACCCGCTAGTATATTTTATCATTAGTCCTTGAGAAAAGAAACTTCTCGCGGCGAATAAAGCGCGTCTTATATAATGATTAATCTTTTTTTGTGATTTTCTTTAAGACCAAGTCGAATAAGGAACAATTCTTACAATAAACAGTTCTATCTCCCAAAACTTTATTTTTATTGAAAATAAAAAACCTTCCAGCATCAGCTGGAAGGCGATAAACGCTTATTAATCTGTTTCAATTAAGCCGTATTTGCCATCTTTACGACGGTAAACAATGCTTGTACCATTTGTTTCAGCATCTTCAAAAATAAAGAAGTTGTGTCCAAGCATGTTCATTTGTAAAACAGCTTCTTCGCTACCCATTGGTTTCAATGATAAGCGTTTTGTACGAACGATTTCTAATTCAGATTCTTCTGAATCTTCTGCGTTCACTAACACTTCTACTTCACGCTCAGGCATGCCCGTTTCACGAGCTTTGCGATTAATTTTTGTTTTAAATTTGCGAATCTGACGTTCTAATTTATCCACAACCAAATCAATACTTGCATATAAATCTGGTGAAGTTTCTTCCGCCCGAAGAACTAAGTAAGGTAATGGAATCGTTACTTCAACTTTTGCCGTTTTTTCTGTGTATACTTTCAAATTGACATAAGCAGTTGCGTCCGGAACATCAGTGAAGTAGCGTTCTAACTTTCCTACTTTCTTTTCAACGTAATTGCGGATAGCCTCAGTAACTTCGATGTTTTCCCCACGAACATTATATTTGAACATACGTATTGCCCCTTTCGTCTTGCCAACTGAAGAGAAGGAAGGACCACTCTTACCTCTTCTTCTTAACTCTATTATATCGAAATCTAATCCTTTTGCAAAGTAAATCGCTATCAATTTCATAATCCTAAATGATGCATTTTAACGAGCAAAAGTCAAGCTTTCTACCGCTTCCACACCATTTTTATAAAGCAGTTCGGCACCATGAAAAAGGGTTCGCCCCGTTGTATAAACATCATCAACTAATAAAACTTTTTGATTTCTAATTTTTCCATTTGCTACCCTTAACTCAAATGGCTGCTCCATTTCCAAGCGAGCTTTACGTGATTTTTCTGACTGTGGAGTTAACTCCTTGCGTCGCAACAAATCTTTCAAGGGCATTTTCGTCAGTTCTAAACAGCCGCGAACTTGATTAAACCCTCTTTGTTCAAATCGTTCCTTCGAAAGAGGCAGCGGACAGATTAAATAGTCACGATAGTTTTGTAAAATTTGTGCAAGCTCATTGACAAACGCCCCTCGCAATCGGTAATCTCCAGTAAATTTATAGGCTTCGATCCATTTGCGAAATCCCTCATCATAATGAAAGAGACTCCTATTTTTCATGACAAATCCAAGCTCTTGATGCCATAATCGACAATCCGAACAGAGTTTTGATGAATCTGCTCTTCCACAACCAGGGCAAGAAGTGGCTTGATCGATTTTTGTAAATAATTTCTCACAATGATAACATCTCAAATTTGCAGAGTGGAACAATTCTCGTAGGGTGAGATTTCTCACTAACTCTTTTTGACAACAGCTACAGCGCATTGATCAATCCTTCTTTCAACGCTTGCTGATTGTTCTTTTTAATTTCCCTAATTGCTGATTTGATTGCTGTGGTTCGTTCACTGGTAACAAAAATCACCTCTGCCTGAGAATACTCTCCTTTACGATCCGCTCGACCAGCAATCTGCACCAGTGCGGATTTTTTAAAGACCCGATGAGAAGCCTGCAATACGATGACCGATACCCTCTCAAAGGTTACTCCACGTTCTAGAATGGTCGTTGTTAAAAGTAATTGATACTTTCCTGCACGCATGTTTTCGACCTTAATTAGACGCTCCTGATCCTGTGAAAAAACCGTCGTCAATCGAATATCTGAGTATACACCTTGGATAAACGCTGCTATTTTTGCTAATAAGGAGATGTTGGGACAAAAAAATAAAACATTATTTTTCTCTAGTAAATCCGTTATTTTAGCTAAAACCTTCTTTGGCAACTGTCCTGCAAGTAAATGTTTTTCTAAACACCAAGAAAACAATACTTGCGGAACGGGCAGCTTGCGGCGATGATAACGTGCTGGCAAATAATAAACCCGGTCAACTGTCTTTTTTAACACCTTATCCGGTGTCGCACTTAAATATACACGTTTTCCTTCTCTTTTCTGCGCGATGTCCACTGCTCGATGCAGCAAAGGGTCCTCAGCGTAAGGAAAGGCATCGACTTCATCAACAATCACTAAATCAAAAAATTCGTGGTAACGTAAAAGCTGGTGAACGGTGCACACGACAAACTGATCACCTGCATCTTTTCGTTCCTGTCCGTGAAAAAGACTGATTTTTTCATCAGGAAAGGCTTGGCGAAAACGAAGAAAGACCTCATTGCAAACATCTACCCGCGGAGAAGTCACAGCAATTTTCTTGCCTTTCTCCAAAAGACTCTTTAAAAGCGGAAAAAGAATCTCTGTTTTCCCCGCACCAGTGACTGCCCAAAGTAGAAAGGAACGCTTTTTAAGTTGATCCTCAAGTAAGCCATCAGCAATTTTCTGTTGCGCAGTTGAAAGTTTTCCCGACCACGTGAGAACCACTTTTTTCGGAACGGCCTTTTTAATAGGAAAGAAATACAGTGAACTATTACTATCCACACGTCCCAAGGCCAAGCAAGACGGACAATAAAAAAATCCTGCGGGTACCTTTTCTTGAGAGACTTCACCACATCGCTGACACACCCAGTTCTTATCAATCTGCACCATTGCAGGAATTTTTTCAGCTTGAGTCAGATCAATCTTAGGGTAAAATGTACGCCACTCCTCTAATAATAAACGCTGACCTGTTATTTCCATTTGTCTCCCCCTCTTTTTCAGAAAGATACGCAAACGACTCTAAGTTTTTTTGATTTTGAAACATCTTTTGGTCTTAGAAAAACAAAAAAAGCGCAGCAATGACTTGCCGCACTTTTCTCTGACTGTTTTTCACAAAAAGCTAAATTAACCAACTTGATTTTACTAATTTATTAAAAACCACGTATTCCTTGCCGAGATTTACCTGTACTACTTCATAATTCGCATTCAACCAACCATATGCACCTTTTTCCGGATGGCGATAATCATTCGCCCACCAATCTGGGTCTTGGCGCGCGGTATGAGGTAATCCGCTGCGAGGAAACAACAGCTCGTCAAATTGTGTAAAGGTCAACGTGACTTGTGAGCCATTATTATTTTTTAAATAATGCGTAATGCTGTCATATTTTTTTGCACGTGTCATGCTCATCCCTCACCTTCAAACAAAAAATCATACAGACAAAACAGCCTTTAGTTGAAACCTCTCCCGCTTTTCTTCTATACTAGAATAGAGAAAACTAAAGTGAGGCAAAAACATGCTGCAAAAATATCGAACCATAAAAGAAGACAACCAACACGAAGTCGAGATTAAAAAATCGAGATTTATTTGCTTCTTAAAACGCATTGAAACTGAAGAAGAAGCAAAGGCATTCATTCAACAAATAAAAAAAGAACATTGGAAGGCAAATCATAATTGCAGCGCTTTTGTCCTAGGAGATCATCATGAGATTCAGCGCTCTTCAGACGATGGAGAACCCAGCGGGACTGCCGGTGTTCCAATGCTAGAGGTAATGAAAAAAAATGATCTAATCAATGTCTGTGCTGTTGTCACTCGTTATTTTGGCGGAACAAAGCTTGGCGCTGGCGGATTGATCCGTGCTTATTCTGGCTCGGTTGCTCAAGCAATTGTCCATACAGGGATTGTTGAGGGCAGACTGCAGCAAGAAGTCTTCGTCCAGCTTGACTACTCGAATTGGGGAAAGATGGAGAATTTTATTGCCAGCGAGAATCTTGCTGTCAAAGATACTCAATTCACCGATCGAGTTGTTGTCACCTGTATGGTAGATGAGAATCAAGTTGCTGATTTCGAAGCTCAGGTTACTGATTTGCTGAATGGTCAAGTGAGCTTTACTACTGGCGAAGTCACTTATCATGAGCAAATAATCCAAGAGGCATAGCCGCTTGGATTATTTTTCTAAATAAAACTCAAAGCGACTGCCAACATATTGCGTGCGGACATATTCAAATGGTTCCCCATCCGCTAGATATGAAATTTGACGTAAACGCAAGATCGCGTCACCACGTTTTACTGCCAAATATTCAGCGATTTGTTCTGAAGCTAATGTTGCTGATACCGTCTGATTGGCACGACCGATTTCAAAACCTTTTTCTTGCAAACTATGATAGAACGATTCCGTGATTTCTTCTTTGCTAAAACCTTCAATTAATTTAGCGGGGATACTCGCCACTTCAAAACAGATTGGCAGGTCATCCGCGTAACGAATCCGTTCCATTCGTAACACTTGTTCGCCTTTTTCTAAACCTAATTTTTCCGCTTCGCTAGAGCTTGCCCGTGAGTGAAAAAAGGAGATCGTTTTGCTGGAGGGAATTTTTCCCTGCGATTCCATAATATCGGTAAAACTTGTCGTTCCAGTCATCTTTTCCTGAACTTTACGACTGGCTACATAAGTTCCTGAACCAATTTTCCGTTCCAGTATTCCTTCATCAGAAAGTGTTTGGATTGCCTGACGTAGAGTCATTCGACTTACGCCAAACCTCAAAGACAATTCCCGTTCAGAAGGTAGACGTGCACCGACCTTCCATACACCGTTTTCAATTTCATGCTTTAGCTGATCATGTATTTGAATATAAACTGGCACTTGATTTGCCATGGCCATCACCCCGTTCAAATTATCTATTCTTATTATAACTGGTATATACCTAATGTACAACAATAATCCTTTTTTATCTCATGTTTGATTTCTGTTTTTTACGGATCATTTTAAAGTATTTTTTTGAATCTCCGGTAGTTAAAATAGCCTTCATTAAATGTCTGCCAGTTTGAATCAATCTGTTCTTACCAATAGAACTAACGACTAACAGCTAGTTCATTGGTTAGGATTCGCTTCTTTCCTGACCGCAAAAAATTGTCTTTATTTCGTGCGTATACGATTTTTTATTCGTGCTAACGTACGAGTAAAAATTACAAAAAGAGTAGACCTTTTTTAATTGGTCTACTCTTTCAATCAACTTTTAACTTCTTCCTTTAATTGTTTATTGGCCGTTGCCATCATCAAACGAATCCGATTTAATTGGTTTACAATCGAAACACCAGGATCATAATCGATCGCAGCAATATTTGATTTAGGGTATTGGTGGCGCAATTCTTTAATGACACCTTTACCAACTACATGATTGGGTAAACAACCAAATGGCTGCATACAGACAATATTGTTTACGCCAGTTTTCAACAGATCAATCATTTCACCAGTCAAGAACCAGCCTTCACCTGTGTGATTACCGATTGAAAGAATTTTGCTGGCATCTTCAGCCAATTGGTAGATAGAATGAATCCCGGTAAAGCGCTCAGAGGCACGTAAGGCTTTATCCATTGGTTTTTCTACAACTTCAATCAATTTGATCGCCATTTCGGCCAGATTTTTATTTTTCTTCGGCATCCCCATATTGTCGTATTTCCAAATCTGATTATATAAAGAATAGTTCATAAAGCCGATCAAATCCGGAACAACCGCTTCAGCGCCTTCTGCTTCTAACAAGCGAACAATGTCATTATTGGCTGTTGGTGAGTATTTCACCAATATTTCACCGACGACACCGACCTTCGGCTTAACTTCATTTGAAATTGGAACTGTATCAAAATCCTTGATGATTTTTTTCATGTTGCGATTGAACTGCGTCAATGAGCCATTTCGAACATTTCCTTCGACTTTCTTCAACCATTCTTCATGCAAAGCATCAATCTGCCCTTTTTCTAATTCATATGGACGTGTGCGATATACCACGCGTTCAAACAAATCGCCATAAAGAATCGCTACGACGATACGCTTCAGCATCGGCAGTGTATATTTAAAGCCAGGGTTGCTTTCTACCCCTTTATTTCCAAGTGAGACGGAAACAACTGGAACCTGCGGGAAGCCAGCATCGTTCAAGGCTTTACGCAGTAATGGAATGTAGTTCGTCGCCCGACAACCGCCTCCGGTTTGACTCATCATCACACTTGTATTATTTAAATCATATTTGCCGCTTTGTAAGGCTTCAACTAATTGACCAATCGAGATGATTGCTGGGTAGCAAGAATCATTGTTAACAAATTTCAGGCCCACATTGATGGCCTCACGATCCATTGCTGGTAAACACACTACATTGTATCCTGATGCTTCTAAAGCAATATCAAACAAGCCTGATTGATGGATTGGGCTAAGCATCGGTAATAATAGTGTATGTTTCTTACGCATTTCTTTCGTGAAGACAATTTTTTCTGGTTCTTCAAAGCGTTTCGTTGGTTCGAAATTCGATTTATTTCGTTCATTGACTGCTGCCTTTAATGAACGCAAACGAATTCTGATAGCTCCTAAGTTCGAACCTTCGTCAATTTTCAGGACGGTATAAATCTTGCCATACTGATCCATGATTTCTTCGACTTGATCCGTGGTTACTGCGTCAAGACCGCAGCCAAATGAATTCAATTGTACCAGCTCTAGATTTTTCGATTTTGCTACCACTCGTGCGGCTGCATATAAACGAGAATGATACACCCACTGATTAACAACACGAAGGTTGCCGACATCACTCAAGTGGGACACACTATCTTCCGTCAACACATGGAAGCCTTCTTGGGTGATCACTTCTGCAATCCCATGATTGATCTCAGGGTCCAAATGATACGGACGTCCAGAAAGAACTACGCCTCGTTCCCCTTTTTGATTGAGCATCAGCAAAGTCTCTTCGCCTTTTTGACGAATGTCTTCTTTGAATACTTCTAATTCTTCATAAGCATGATGCAAAGCGCTATTGATTTCTTCTTGTGTAATACCTAGATCTTTGAAGCACCGTCCTAAAACTTTAGCGACAGAGGCTTCATTGGCTAAGTTCAAGTACGGGTTGCGATAATCCACTTTCCCTTCACGAATATCATCGACATTGTTGCGGATAACATCAGGATAGCTTTGGACGATCGGACAATTAAAATGATTATCCGCTTCCTTTGATTCTTCTCGCTCAAATACCACACCTGGGTAGAAAATCATCGGCACACCACTATCAATCAAAGCTTGAATGTGTCCGTGAGCGATTTTCGCTGGGTAGCAGGCCGTATCACTTGGAATAGTTTCCATTCCTTGTTCATATAATTCTTTGTTTGAACGCGGCGATAATTTCACTCGGAAGCCTAAATCACTGAAGAAAGTATGCCACAAGGGATAATTTTCGTACATGTTCAAGACGCGGGGAATACCGATTTCACCGCGAATGGCTTCTTTTTTCCGGAGCGGACGATATTTGAATAAACGGCGATATTTGTAATCGACAAGATTGACTTTCTTATCTTCTCGCTTAATCTTGATTCGTGCCCCACGTTCACAACGATTTCCAGTAATAAACTGACGTCCGTCTGAGAACAACGTGACTGTCTGCATGCAATTATTTTCACATAAACCACAGTGAGTAAATTCTTTTTCAGCGGTGAAGGTGTCGATTTCTGCTAAAGAGAGAGTTTCAGTTTTTTCTCCGACTTCGTAATTTTCTAAAGCGATCAAAGCCGCACCAAAGGCTCCCATTAAGCCAGCGATCGACGGACGAACAACCTCACGCCCCGTGACCATTTCAAAAGCACGCAGGACTGCTTCATTGTAGAAGGTTCCACCCTGACAGACAATTTTTTCGCCAAGCTCTTCTGGACGACGAACCTTGATTACTTTGTAAATCGCATTTTTAATAACGGAATAAGACAAGCCCGCAGAAATATCACCGACAGAGGCGCCTTCTTTTTGGACCTGCTTTACTTTAGAGTTCATAAATACGGTACAACGTGATCCTAGATCAACAGGAGCCTTTGATTTCAATGCTGCCTTCGCAAAATCTTCAACATTGTAATTCAATGATTTGGCAAATGTCTCAATAAATGAGCCGCAGCCAGATGAACAAGCTTCATTTAATTGAATAGAGGACAACGCGCCATCCTTGATCGTCATCGCCTTCATGTCCTGTCCGCCAATGTCCAAGATGAAATCAACACCTGGTTGAAAATGATTAGCAGCCTTGTAATGGGCCATAGTTTCCACTTCACCAATATCGACCTTCAACGCATTTTTGATCAATTGCTCGCCGTAGCCGGTTACTGCCGCTTTCCCGATAAAGACATTCTCAGGCAATTTTCTATACAAGTCCTTCAGCACGGTCATCGTTGTTTCCAAGGGTTGCCCTTGGTTATTCCCGTAAAATGAATACATCAAATTGCCGCTGTCATCAATCAAAGCCACTTTTGTCGTTGTTGATCCAGCATCAATCCCTAAAAAGGCCACCCCTTCATGATCAGACAAGCTCTTTTCTTGTGCTTGTGCTTGTCCGTGACGCATTCGAAAGTCGGCTAATTCTGCTTCTCCCTCAAATAATGGCTCTAATGTGTCTGACGGAGACAGATGTCCCTCTTCGGCTGTTGTTAGACGATGCAGCAAGTCTTTCAATGTGGTTACTTCTGCTTCCTCTGAATAAAAAGCCGCCCCCATCGCTACAAAGAGTTGAGGATTTTCTGGAAAGATGACATTTTCCGGCGCGATATTTAACGTTTCGATAAATCGTTGACGCAATTCAGACATGAAGAATAGCGGTCCACCTAGAAAAGCGATGTTTCCTTTTATTTTACGACCAGCTGCTAAACCAGCAATCGTTTGATTCACGACCGCTTGGAAAATACTCGCTGCAATATCTTCTTTTGCTGCTCCTTCATTAATAAGCGGCTGTACATCCGTTTTAGCAAAAACCCCACAGCGTGAAGCAATCGGATAAATTGTTTTATAATTTTTAGCCAGTTCATTGACTCCATTCGCATCTGTCTTCAATAAAACAGCCATTTGGTCAATGAATGCTCCCGTACCACCAGCGCAACTCCCATTCATGCGTTGTTCCAATGCGCCTTCAAAAAACGTGATTTTAGCGTCTTCTCCACCTAACTCAATGGCGACGTCTGTTTCAGGAATAACTTCCTCAACAGTACGAGTACACGCGATTACCTCTTGGACAAATGGAATCTCTAAAACATCTGCTAGACCCATCCCGCCGGACCCTGTAATGCTCATCGTCATTCCTTGAGTGTCAATCATTGATTCAGCTTCCCGCAACACACGTTCTGTGGCAGTTTTCACATCGGAAAAGTGACGTTCATACTTCGAAAATATGCTTTCGTTTTGTTCATTTAAAATGACCAACTTGACGGTTGTAGAGCCAACATCAATCCCCGCTCGTAATGTCATGATTATTCCTACCTTCCATTTTTAACAACACATGTTGATTAACTTACAAAGTGTTTGTTATACTACTCACGTATATTCTAAAAACATTTCGAACGTTATGCAATACTCAAAACCGTTTCATCCGTGCGATAAGCAACAATATCTCTAGATATGTTGTAAAAATGAAAGGATTTTACTATGGCAAAAAAAATCGACCTTCGGGTTAAACGAACCAATAAAATGATTATGGAGGCTTTTATTCATTTAGTAGAAGCAAAAGGCTATGATAATATCACCATTCAAGAGATCGCGGACGAAGCGATGATCAATCGTGCAACCTTTTATTCCCACTTTAAGGACAAGCAAGACCTCTATGATCAAATCTTTAAACAAGCAATCGATGCTTTTGCGGCTGTTCTTGACCCAGATCAGATTGTTCAAGGCAATCGTTTGAAGGTTCGGAAAATTGAAATGGTATTAAAAAATATATATGAACAAATTCAAGCAAACCGGAAATTCTTCTTAACAATTATGGATGCCTCAGGGAATGAAATTCTGCGAAAAAAAGTCGCAGAGATTCTCAATGAAAAATACTCACATGTCTTCAAACGCCTAAAAATTACGGAGAATGACATTGAAGTTCCTTTAGATTTTATCATTGAATACATGACCTCGATTTTCGTTGGTACCCTGCACTGGTGGATTACTAGCGATACGACCATGAGCGCTGACAGCCTTTCGAAGCTGGTAATCAAATTAGTCGGCAATGGACACCTGACTATTTTAGGCATTGAAATAGACCATTAAAAAAAGAGTACGACTCATAAGTGGTCAAGAAATAAGAAGGAGCTGATCCGAAAGTCTAAAAGACTTTTTGGTCAGCTCCTTCTCTGATTATTAATGATTTTTGGCTTTCCATTTAATCGTGTGGCGAGTCGGACGAATCGTACGCACGCGTGGAACTTGTCCTTTTTCCTTTGTTACTTCTATTGAACTCTCTTTGATTGTACTGTAAATTTTTGTTACCGTATCTGTCAGCATTTCTTTCATTTCTTCAACTTTATTCATAAGTACAGACTCCCTTCAGATTCAAAATATAAATCACTACTGCTCTCTTTCTACTATAAATGGTAGCGTATATCGTAATTCCCATCAAGTGAGAGCTCTTTGCAAAATTAACAGGCTGATTTAGAAAGCTTGATTTATCAAGACTCTACGCAAAGTAGAATCACTTTTTCAACAGATTTTATACCTTTTTCTCTGTCAATCCGCTATGCTTAACTTATCAATCAGAAAGAGGAAATCAAATGGGAAATTTTTTAGGGAAACAATTAAGAAACTATCGACAACGAAATGAGCTTACGCAAAAACAATTAGCGAATATTTTATATGTATCTGATCGAACGGTTTCCAAATGGGAACGCGGGGCTGGGTACCCTGATATCGATACTTTAAAACGTATTGCACAATTATTAGATCTCTCGTTAGACAATTTATTAAACGAACGAGAGCCAGAACTATATTTTGAATATCGATCAACGACTCTTTTGTTTACACTGCCTTTACTGCACATCGTCATTCCAAATCTTTCAGAGCTGCTGTGGCACAATCGCCAATTTGCGATTAGTACGCTACGGCATAAAAAGCAATTGATTCCGACTGCACATGGAATTGTCAGTATTGGCTTTTTCTCTTCAGGCTTGTTGTCATTAGGAATTTTTTCAAGGGGGATCATTTCCATCGGTCTATTATCGCTAGGATGTTTTTCAGCCGGTATCTTAACATTAGGATTATTCTCTGCCGGAAACCTTGCTTTAGGAGTCATCGCGTTGGGGAATCTTGCCATCGGATTACTTACCTTTGGAAACTTAGTTGTTGGTGGATTCAGTTTAGGAAATATTGCGATAGGCTACCTTGCCATCGGCAATAAAGCACTCGGTACCTATACGAGCATCCTACCTGCACATAGCGATCTGTCAGAAATATCTCAGGCACTCACAGATATGCAGCCGCATGTTCCTGAAGCGATTCGACAAATACTTATTAATCCATTTTTATCAATTGCTAATTCTTCGCTATTTCCTTATGCCACATTGTCCTTTGCACTCTTTTTAATCTTTCTGCTCAGTCTAGTGTGCTTTTGGGGACTTCAAAAAATCCGTCGAAATACCATCAATCATTGACACTAAAAGAACCAGTGTTCATTCCACTGGTTCTTTTGATATTTTGTTATATAAAATAAAAAAAGTGAGCTGCACCTGCAACTCACTTGACTACTGGGGTAGCTGGATTCGAACCAACGCATGAGGGAGTCAAAGTCCCTTGCCTTACCGCTTGGCTATACCCCAATGGTGGAGGAGAGTGGATTCGAACCACTGAACCCTAAGGAACGGATTTACAGTCCGTCGCGTTTAGCCACTTCGCTACTCCTCCAGCTAGGTTTTTTTATTATTTAAAAACCCGACTCAGTTATAATACCTAATCTTCAAAAAAAAAGCAAGTACTTTTTCAAAAATTATTCATGTAAATTCCAGTTGCGTATCAGGGCTTCAATTCCATCATCTAATGTCTTGAAGCTTCCCAGTAAATGCCCGTCGTTATAGGCTTGGAAACTTTTATTTTCAGGAATAATTTCGCCGATCGTTTTCTTTCCGATCACTAATTGTGTCACGGTTTGCTTTTCTCCATCAATTAGACGTTCTTCTTCTTTAACCTGAACTTGGATATCTTTGTTCTTTTTAGACATATCTTTCCCTCCGTCTTAAATAGTTTATCATACTACGAAAGAAAAGGACAACTGAGTGGTCAGTTGTCCTTAAAGTTATGGTTGAGTGATCGCTGCCCGCAATACTTCGTAACCATTATCAGTGAGAAGTTGTTTGATTTTTTCTGTCTCTTTGCTGGCTAATTGAATTTCGACAATTGTTGCGGTTGCTTGATGATCTACAATGACTGTTAGAATACTGAAGTCATTGTCCGCTAAAATTTTCGCGACTCTAGCTAATACCCCTTTTTTATCCTCAAGGATTTTCAGTTGAACATGTGTACCGCCTTCGTGATAACCGGTAAGCTTTAGGAAGGCATCAAAAATATCATTATTGGTGATGATCCCGACCAACTTCTCATCGTCTAATACTGGCAATACGTTGATTCTATTTTGACGCATCAAATAGATACCATCTTCTAATTCCGCGTCAGGAGCCACGGTTTTAACATCCTTGATCATTACATCCGCCACAACCGTTTTATTCAATAGATAATTTACTTCATGAACGCTCAAGCTCGTTGCCTTTGAAGGTAAGGCTTCTTGAATTGTTCCTTCTGTAATCAATCCGACCAATTTATCGTTATCAATAACCGGTAAGCGATGGATATCATATTTTTTCATCAAATCAACGGCATCAAAAATTTTGGTTTTCGGTGTAACCGTCACTAAGTCTTTTGTCATAAAATCTTTTACACTCATGTTTTACCCTCCTAGATAAGCTTTCTTCACTTCTTCACTTTCTAGCAATTCTTGACCAGTTCCTGACAAGACCACTTTTCCAGTCTCCAGCACGTAACCGCGGTCGGCAATGGATAGAGCCATTTTTGCATTTTGTTCAATCAATAAAACGGTCGTTCCTTGTTTTTGAATCTCTTGAATGATATTAAAAATTTCTTGAATAAAAATTGGTGCTAACCCCATTGAAGGCTCATCTAAAAGCAATAGACGTGGTTTAGACATTAACGCTCGGCCCATCGCTAACATTTGTTGTTCCCCGCCAGATAATGTTGAAGCGTCTTGATTTAATCGCTCCTTCAAAATCGGGAATTTTTCATAGACGTGTTCATAATCCTGTGGAATTTCGCCATCCTTGCGCAAATAAGCACCCATTTCTAAGTTTTCCAAGACCGTCAATCCTGGGAAAACATGCCGTCCTTCAGGCACTTGCGATATCCCTTGAGCCACAATTTTTCTAGGCGCTTTCTTTTGAATCGGTGCGCCTTCAAACGTAATCGTCCCTTTAGATGGCTGATTCAATCCAGAAATCGTCCGTAAAATCGTTGTCTTTCCTGCTCCATTTGCCCCGATCAACGAAACAATTTCACCTTGATTGACTTCAAAACTAACATCACGTACCGCTTGGATCATGCCGTAATGCACCGAAAGATTTTCAATTTTCAGCATTATAGCTCACCTCCAAGATAGGCTTTGATAACTTCTGGATTATTTTTGATTTCTTCTGGTTTACCTTCAGCTAAAATACGACCGTATTCTAACACATAGATTCGCTCACAAACATCCATGACTAGACTCATATCATGTTCGATTAACAGGATTGTGATTTGAAAATCCTTTTGGATCTTGCGAATCAATAAGGTAAGTGCTGCAGTTTCTTGCGGATTCATTCCGGCTGCCGGCTCATCTAAGAAAAGAATTTTTGGTTTAGTCGCAAGCGCTCGGACAATCTCTAAACGACGCTGCTCACCATATGGCAAGTTACGTGCTAGATTCTCTGCTTTATCCTGCAAATCAAAAATCGTTAATAATTTCAACGCTTCTTCTTTTAATTTTTCTTCTTTATTATAGAAGGTCGGTAAGCGTAGCACACTAGAGAAAAAGCCTTCTTTATTTTTGCTGTTCATAGCAATCAAGACATTATCCAAAACAGTCAGATCTTTAAACAAACGAATATTTTGAAAGGTCCGACTCAGACCTAAATCAGCAATCGCATAAGGTTTTTGCCCATTCAATCGATGACTCTTCCCATCGACCTCCAGTAACACATCCCCTTCGCTTGGATCATAAACACCAGTGATTAGATTAAATAACGTTGTTTTCCCTGCACCATTCGGACCAATCAAGCCCACCAGTTGATTCTCTTCTAATGCGATATTGACATTGGAGACCGCCGCCAAACCGCCAAAGTTTTTGGTTAAATCTTTAATTTCCAACAGAGGCATTTTGGTCATCTCCTTTTTTAAACTTAGTTAGAATTTTCTTCACAGATAGCTCTTTTGTGCCTAGTAACCCGCCTGGTTTAAAGATCATCAAGATAATCAATGCCAACGCGTAAATGATCATCCGCAATGTTCCAAAATCCTGAAGATACATATTGATAATCCCTAAAAGAATTGCCGCAATAAAGGTTCCCGTCACACTGCCGATTCCGCCCAATACGACCAGAATCAAAATATCGACTGATTTAGTAAAAGCAAAATCTTTCGGAGCGATTGATTGTAAATATCCTGCATACAGTGAACCAGCAATACTAGCGGTCATAGCACCAAAGGTAAAGGCCATTACTTTATACTTTGTTGTATTAACGCCCATCGCCTCAGCAGCGATCTCATCTTCACGAATCGCCATCGTCGCACGACCAGCACCTGAACGAATATAGTTAACGATAAATAATGTAGTAATCGCCATAAATCCATAAACCATTTGCCAATCGACAAAAGGCTCAATTCCAAACAAACCAGAAGGCCCGTTGGTGATCTCCTTAAAATTGATTAAGAGAATACGAATGATCTCTGCTACACCCAGCGTGGCAATAGCTAAATAGTCGCCACTTAAACGCAGGGTTGGAATACCCACTCCTACAGCGACGATTCCTGCTATAAGAACACCGACTGCCATCCCTAAGAAAAACCCACCATAAGTTGGGGTATTCATCGAAATAAGAGCCGCCGCATAAGCACCGATCGCCATAAAACCAGCATGTCCTAGTGAAAACTGACCGGAAAATCCAATAATCAAATTCAGACCTACCGCCAAAATTACATTGATCCCTATTTGTACCAAAATATTATCTAAAAACAGATTGACCATCCCAGCTGAATAAGCAATGTACAATACTGCATATCCAAGCACGATCAAGGCTAGCCAAATCAAATTATATTTCAAATTCTTTTTCATTTGACTCACCTACACTTTCTCTTTCACATGTTTGCCTAAAATACCGGCAGGACGAACCAATAAAATCAAAATCAATACGGCATAAACCACCGCATCTTTGAAATCAGAAAAACCTAATGCTGTCGTAATCGTTTCGATCAAACCAATGACAAATCCGCCGATAGCCGCTCCGGGAATAATTCCGATTCCGCCTAAAACTGCGGCGATAAAGGATTTAAGACCAGGTATGTAGCCCATCATCGGATCAATCGAGTTGTAATACAGACCGATCATCATTCCGCCTGCTGCAGCTAGCGCTGATCCCAAAGCAAAGGTAAATGAGATGGTCCGATTCACATCAATCCCCATCAACTGCGCCGCATCCGTATCGACACTTACAGCACGCATTGCTTTACCCATCTTAGTTTTCTGAACAATCAGGTTTAACGCGATCATCAAGAATAATGACAATCCTAATATCAATAACTGAATATTTGTAACCCTCAAGAAGCCAATATTAAAGACCTGCATTTTAATTACCTGCGGAAACGGTCTTGTCGTTGAACTGAAAAAATAAATCATTGTGTTCTGTAATAGATACGAAACACCGATCGCTGTAATCAAAGCCGCGATTCGTGTTGAATTTCTTAACGGTCGGTATGCTAAGAATTCAATCAGGACACCTAAAATTGCACTCCCTGCCATTGATAAAACCAAAGCTGGGAAAAAGCCCATATTAAATTGATTGATCAGAAAGTAGCCAATAAATGAGCCGATCATGTAAATCTCTCCATGGGCAAAGTTGATCAATTTAATAATTCCATAAACCATGGTGTAGCCCAATGCCATTAATGCATAAACACTACCCAGAAAAAGCCCATTGACGATTTGCTGAATAAATACTTCCATCTTTATCACATCACTTTTCAAAAATAGTTTGGACGATTCATAGCCCTAATTCTTAAAAGGGAGTGTGCCAAATACCATTGGCACACCCCCTTGCCTGCTTTTTCCGAGTAATTAAGGATTTACGGTTTCAGCAGAAGTTTCTTTTCCATCTGTTAGACCAAGAACAACCGCTGATTTTACTGGATTGTGTTCTTTGTCCATTGTGATTTTTCCTGTAACACCCTCGAAATCTTTCAAGTTCGCTAAGCCTTTGTTGATTGCCTCTGGTGTTGCTTTTCCTTCGTCTTCAATTGCTTGTTTAATCATATAAACAGAATCATAAGCCAAAGCGTTAAATGAAGATGGCTGCTTGCCATATTTCTTCTCAAAAGCTGCTACAAATGGCTCAACCTTATCCGTTGCTGGAGCTTTGGTTGAGAAGTGACCTGTATAGTATACGTTTTTCACATTGCTGGCGCCGGCTGTTTCAATCAGTTTTTCATCTCCAAAGCCGTCAGCCCCGATGATAGGCTGTTCAATTCCCATTTCACGTGCCTGCTTGATAATTAAACCAGCTTCTGTGTAATAGCCTGGAATGTAGATAACGTTAAAATCTTTGTCTTTGATTTTAGTCAACATTGCTTGGAAATCTTTATCTCCTGCAGTAAAGTTTTCTTCTGCAACAATTTCACCTTTATAGGTTTCTTTAAAAGCCTTCTTCAAGCCACTTGCATAGTCACTTGAATTATCGCCTAAAATAACGGCTTTATCGGCCTTAAGATTTTCATCTGCATATTTAGCTAAAACAATTCCTTGGAAACTATCTTGGAAGCAAGATCGGAAAATATAATCTTGTACTTTTCCTTTTTGAACAGTAATCGCATCATCTGTTCCTGATGGTGTTACTGCTGGAGTCTTTGCTTTGGTTAAATTTGGCAATGTCGCTTTTGTCGCACCAGAGGTAGCCGGTCCAACGATTGCAACTACTTCATCTTTAGTCGTCAAATTTGCTGCAACAGAAGCTGCTTCATTATTATCAGACTTATTGTCTTTTGAAACGTATTCGATTTTCTTGCCGTCAATCCCGCCATCTTTATTAATCTCTTCGACTGCTAATTTGACACCTTCGTTTTCCGCTTCGCCGTAAGCCGCTACAGCTCCAGATAACTCGAAGTTTCCGCCAATTTTAATCGTCTTAGCATCGTCACTGCCGCCACTATCGCTCGCTTTAGGCGATCCGCATGCACCTAGTAAAAACAATCCTGCTGCCATTACAGCTACTGTTCTTTTTTTCATCCCGTTACCCCCTGATAAAATAATGATAATTCGTTAAGATAATAAAGAATATATAGGAAAAATCTCTCACTGTCAATTAAATTTTCTGAATATTTTAATAATTCAGCAATACTCAAACAATTTATAGCGCTTACAACTGCTTGCTGAATCTTTCAAATAACGAAAAAAGAAATCACATTAACTGATAAATAGTCAATGAGATTTCTTTAAAATAACTATGTTTATTTGTTTTCTGCATCTGCCACCAATTGATAAAGCAACAGATTTATGGAGAAAAGGATTTTGATTTTTCTATTATTAACGTCGATTTATCGACAAAAGGAGAAAAATGAGGAAGCTTTCTCTAATCTATAGAATAACTCCGCAAAAAGTTTTGCTCTTCTTTCTCTTAGTTAAATATTGACGATTTAAAAATCCTTTTTGCTTCTAAGCCTGTTTAAGCCTGTTTATGTAGTTTTTCATAATCTGGTTCCTCTTGATCAATCAGGTTTTTACGTAAGGAAAATTTGGTGGGCACATAATCAAAACCAGCTTTCGCAAATGGATGACAACGTAAAATCCGTGAAATCCCCATTAGAAAACCCTTGAAGGCACCGTGAACCTGTATTGCCTTAATCATATAGCTAGAGCATGTCGGATAATAACGACAGGACGGCTGCGTCAGCGGTGAAATAAACCGTTGATAACCACGAACCAAACCAATTAAACCTTTGCTAATAATATTCATTCCTACACCTCAAAACAATTCTTGGTAATCAATCAGCTCCATACCATTTTACTGTTCTTACAAAATAAAGCAAGATACGTATTTCGTTGGTCATCAAAATTTAAACTTCATGATGAACAGTAATTCTGTAATCCCAATCACGTGATAATTTCAATAAAAAAGAGACTGCACCAAGAACTTGGCTACAATCCCTTCTGAATAATCAAAATCAGATTTTTATCACGAATACTAATGAACAAACTCTAAAATATGACGCCAAACATCTGGCATAAGCACTTTAAATGGATTTCCGCCGCCCATTGCACCATAACCAATCATACTGCCGACGATAAATAATAAAACACCTGCAAGTAGGATTGCTACAATACGAATTAAGCTACGTAAGATATGTTCTCCAGAACTCATAGATCCACTCCTTATTCATACGTAATGGATTAATTTTACTGACTCAGCTAATATCCTGCAAAAAGAGGAACTGAAATCCTTAAACTAAGACAGTTGCAGCATCCGTTGCTTTTCTGCTTTCAGTATCCACACGTTCGACATCCGCACCTAATTGCTGCAGCTTTTTATGGAATTGATAGTATCCACGGTCTAAATATTTCAAGTTACGTACACGTGTTATACCATTTGCACGTAATCCAGCTAAAACTAATGCAGCAGCTGCGCGTAAATCAGTTGCATACACTTCTGCCCCTTGCAGCTGTGAAGCACCTTTAATCAATGCAACGTTGTTGTCGATTTTGACTTGTGCATTCATTCTACGCATTTCTTCTAGATGTTGGAAACGATTTTCAAACACTGTTTCAGTCGTTGTACTGACCCCATCAGCAACTAATTGAATAGCTGTCATTTGAGCTTGCATATCTGTTGGGAACCCAGGATGAGGCATCGTTTTAATATCTGTCGCCTTCAATGCTTTAGGACCGATTACACGCAAACCATCATTTTCTTCGGTAATCTTAACACCCATTTCGATCAGTTTAGAAATCAAAGGACGGTTGTGTTCAGGGATTGCCCCATCAATCAACACATTTCCTTCAGTCATCGCTGCGGCAACCATGAAGGTTCCAGCTTCAATCCGATCTTGCACAATTGGATGAGATACAGCATGTAAATGGTCAACACCTTCAATACGCATTGTTTCAGTACCAGCACCATGAATGCTAGCGCCCATTTTATTTAAGAAATTTGCTAAATCAACAATTTCAGGTTCACGCGCAACGTTTTCGATCACGGTTGTACCTTTTGCTTTAACAGCCGCCATCATAATATTTTGTGTTGCGCCAACACTTGGGAAATCCAAATAAATTGTATCCCCAACTAATTCATCCGCAATAGCTTCAATATAGCCATTTTTTTGAATGATTTTGGCACCCAACGCTTGGAAACCTTTTAAATGTAGATCAATTGGACGTTTGCCAATTGCACAGCCGCCGGGCATTGCAACTTTAGCATGACCATTGCGAGCCAATAGCGGACCCATTACGACAATTGATGCGCGCATCTTACTTACGTATTCATAGGGAGCTTCCACGTTTAATTGACGTGTTGCATTCACCTTAATTTCTTTAGCCTCTTCATTAAATTCAACATCTGTATTCAAATAACGAATCACTTGATTCATGGTAAAGACATCAGATAAAATCGGAACATTACTCAAAGTGGATGTTCCTTCTTCAGCTAATAATGTCGCAGCTAAAATTGGTAGCACAGCATTTTTTGCACCTTCGATATGTACTGTTCCTTCTAATTGTTTACCACCACGAACGATGATCTCTTCCATTGTATTCCCTCCAAAAAATGCTAGTCGATTATTTCGTATATGTACCTTACTTAATTAAATGTCAAAAAGATATTTTTGCACAAAAGAATGATTTCTAAGAAAAATGTACTGCAAGTAAAGCCGATTGCGATCGCCAGCATCAAAATTGCCAGACGAACTTGCGTTTCTTTAAATGCTTTAAAGAGATTCTCTATTCGTAACGATCTTAAAGCCCAGAAAGCCAGGTAGATAAAGGAAAAATGCGAGACAATTCTAACGATTGCATCAATTCCATATACTTGCATAACTTCGTTCCTTTCAAAAAAATCAACAGTTGGATTATATCACAGATTCAGGTAAAGAAGAATACTTTGAATGCTCAAAGAACTATACAGAAACTTTTAAAAAACTTAATGTTTATTTTTCTCTTTCGATCCGATCAAAAATAAATCTTTTTCCCCTTAGAAAGTCTTTTTAAAAATCATTTACACATTTTTCCGCAATCTTCTAATAATCGACCTATTTTTGATAATAGTTTTTATTCCGTTTTTCGATTGAAGATTAAAATGACAGATTTTTTAAAACTTCTTCTCGCCTATATCTGTCCGCAAAATTTATTCAAGGGGACAATTCTATTACTCTTTGCCATCTCTTATTTACTGTCTTGATTATGCTATTGACCTTTTGTCTTCGCTTGCGTCCTAGTTACCATTTTATCGCAACAAATTTCTCTACTATTTCTTTTCACTTTATTACTGACTTCAGCTTTTAATTCATTTCGATGGGCGTCGAGCTTTCTCTTAAAACAATTAGTTAATGAAGTGTTTTATTAAAACTTTTATTATACTACATTTCGCTCCTGCTTGTAAAATCGCAAATTGACCATTATACCTCCAATTTGACCGCTTTTTCATCAAAAACAGCACTTTTTACCCAAAAACAGGTCAAATTGACCCCCTTTTGGTCAATTTGCGATTCGCACTTTTTTTAGAAATCATTTATCTTTTAGTCACCGGCCGGAACCAAAAAAATTAGGAGGAAACAACCATGATTCAAACGATCGGCAATAAACTACAAGTAGAAATCGATGCAGGCGGAGAAAAAACTAAGAAGATCACCTTTACAAATGTGATGGATGAGCCTAGCGAAGAGAAGGTCCTTGAACTGGGTGAAATTATGAAATCACTATCAGTTGAAGGCAGCCAGCTAGACGGCGTGATTCTAACCAGTCAATCACGCTACACCAAATAAATCATAGAAAGGAAGGAAAAAAATGCTAAAACTCGTCGCAACCTTTAAAAACAGCTTAGGGAAGAACCACACCTGGAGCTTCAATGATCCCGATACTCAAAAGACCGATACAGAGATCAAAGGATTACTGCAACGCATGACAGAGGTAAAACTTTGCCATAAAGATGGCGCAGACCTCTTCAACACTGTCGAAAGTGCGAAGTACGTCGAAACGATTGAAACGATTATTTTTTAATCAAACACTTTGAGGGGTAGCGGCAGTCTTGCCGCCCTCCTCTACTACTAATTGAGAATGAAAGGATGAGCATCAATGAATGTTATACAAACACTGTCGTTTCGGCAGTTATTCAACTTAAAAGCCAAAACACTCGAACAACGAATCACCAATTTCTACCATGAAACACAAAACAGCAGTGTCACGATTAAATATATTTTAGCCTTAAAAGTTCGCTGCCAATTAGGAGCGGCGGAGTTTGATCACTTTCTAAAGGATCTTGTCCGCGAAGTTTTTATGCACACTAAAGCCACACGTACCATGAAACGTCTTTTTTATTATTTTGAAGACTACTTTATGGCACCGGAATGGCGGACTTTAAAATTAAGAGTCTTTCCAGTAAAGAAATTCGGTGAAAAAGTCGTCTCTGTCGCTCGCTCACTTATGTCAATCGTCCGACCTGAAGAAACCAGCGAACCTTGATGAAACCATGATCCAACCTACGCAGAAAAAATCAAAGAAAGGAACAGAACAATGACCAAGGATTTAATTGCCACCTTTGGAAAAAGCGATGGCGGCACCCACAATTGGAAATATAAAGACCTCGATCCCAATTTGACGGCGCCACAGATCAAAGAAGCTTGCGAACTATTGACGAACCTAGACATTTGTACACAAAACGGCGTAAAACTATTTGATTCTGTGGTCACCGCTAAGGTCTTGACCCATAAAGAAACTCTGATATTTGATCCAGAACAGGAGACAAAAGGCGTTCGTTACGATGGAAAGCCTGTTGAGGAAGCGGCCTGTGAAAAAGTCGGTTGCTTTGAAGTTGCGGAAAAACAGGAAGAAGGAGTCGCTTTACCGATTCCGAAATCTTCCCTATTACCAGAAACACCACATGGTCGCTATTTTAAACAATTAACGACTATCGCTCCAGCGGAAAAAGCAACGATCAAAGTAGAAAAAAAGTCGCTTCCACAATCAAGCAATAACCAGCTTAACGAACAGCAGCCAGTAGCTATGCCTTTAATGGAAGACGAGTCATCAAACCAAGACACGAAAGAACAAAACAGACTGCTTCAATGGCTTCACAGAATCAGAAAGAAAAACAAAGATGGACCGCCTGATACACCGCGGGAATAAGCCTTTTCCCAATTAAATCCGTTCATTGACAATCACATACTGCGTAGAAAACGATAAAAAGTCGATCTGGAAAATACTCGCTATAACAGATCTTGTTTACCTGTATTTTGACAAAATAAAAAAATGCTGCAAAAGCCATATCAATAGCTTTTGCAGCACTAAAAAATTGTATTCACAAGTTCCAAAAATTATTTCTGGCTCAACCTGTAAAAGAATTAACGATGTTTCGAAACCTTGATTCGATTCATTGCACGGTGCAAAGCAACCTCGGCACGACTTAATTGGTCGGTATCTTGCTTTTCACGCGCTTCTTGAATTCTCGCTTCTGCACGTTGTTTTGCTCGTTCAGCACGAGACACATCAATATCACGTTCACGTTCAGCTGTATCAGCGATGATTGTCAACACGTTGTCACGAACTTCCATGATTCCACCGTTAACTGCAATCCAGTCCACGTGTGTATCAGAATCTGTTCGACGAACCCGAACTTCATCAATCGCAAGAGGTGCAATGATCGGTGCATGGTTTGGTAGAATACCGATTTCACCAGCAACCGTTTTAGCAACGACGATGGTGGCATTATGATCATAGACGTTGCCGTCTGGAGTAACAACGTTCACTTGCAGAACTTTGTTTTTTTCTTGTTCCATCGTGCACCTCTTTCTAGTAGCCTAAAGTTTTCGCTTTTTCGATAACGTCTTCGATGGTGCCGACACTACGGAAGGCATCTTCTGGAAGATCGTCGTATTTTCCTTCAAGGATTTCTTTAAAGCCTTCAACTGTTTTTTCAACTGGTACATAAGAACCAGGTTGACCAGTGAATTGCTCTGCTACGTTGAAGTTTTGTGACAAGAAGAATTGAATTCGACGAGCACGAGATACGATGACTTTTTCTTGGTCAGACAATTCGTCCATCCCTAAAATAGCAATAATATCTTGTAATTCACGGTAACGTTGTAAGACACGTTGAACTTCTGTTGCTACACGATAATGTTCTTCCCCAACGATTTCAGGAGCCAAAGCACTTGAAGATGAAGCCAATGGGTCAACGGCTGGATAAATCCCTTGTTCCGTTAATTTACGTTCCAAGTTTGTCGTTGCATCTAAATGGGCAAAAGCTGTCGCTGGTGCCGGGTCAGAATAGTCATCGGCTGGTACGTAAATGGCTTGGATTGAAGTGATCGAACCTTTTTTGGTTGAAGTGATTCGTTCTTGTAATTGCCCCATTTCAGTTGCCAAAGTTGGTTGATACCCAACGGCTGATGGCATACGTCCTAATAAGGCAGAAACTTCTGATCCGGCTTGAGTAAAGCGGAAGATGTTGTCAATAAATAGCAACACATCTTGTCCTTCTTCATCACGGAAATATTCAGCTAATGTCAAACCAGTCAAGGCAACACGCATACGTGCACCAGGCGGCTCGTTCATTTGTCCGAACACCATGGCTGTTTTCTCAATAACGCCAGAGTCTTTCATTTCATAATAAAGGTCGTTCCCTTCACGAGTACGTTCCCCAACACCGGTAAACACTGAAATACCACCGTGTTCTTGGGCGATATTATGAATTAATTCTTGGATCAAAACGGTTTTACCAACACCGGCACCACCGAATAGTCCGACTTTCCCACCTTTTAAATAAGGGGCTAATAAGTCGATAACCTTGATCCCTGTTTCCAAAATCTCGTTACTTGTACTAAGGTCTTCAAAAGCAGGCGCCTTTTTATGAATGCCGCTTCTTTCTGCATCTTCTGGAAAAGGTGCTTCTTTATCAATCGTTTCACCTAATACGTTAAACACACGACCTAGAGTATCTTTACCTACAGGAACGGAGATTGATTTGCCAGTATCGACAACTTCCATTCCACGTTGCAATCCATCAGTAGCCTCCATAGCGATTGTGCGGATAACACCATCACCAAGTTCCAAAGCAACTTCAAGAACAACTTTTGTTTTATCTTTTTTGTAAACAATCAACGCATTGTTGATGTCTGGTAAGGATTGATCTAAAGAAAATTCCACGTCGACAACGGGACCAATAACTTGAACAATCTTGCCTGAACTCATGTTTTTTCCTCCAATCTTGAAATTATTCTAATGCGGAAGCCCCGCCGACAATTTCAGTAATCTCTTGGGTGATCGCCGCTTGACGTGCCCGGTTGTATGAAATGGTTAGATCATCAATGATCGCACCTGCATTATCTGTCGCTGTCTTCATCGCTGTCATCCCGGCTGCATGTTCTGCTGTCTTAGCATCAACGATCGCGCCATAAATCAAACTTTCAGCATATTGCGGAAGTAGTTGATCAAGGATGGCTTCTTTTGAAGGTTCAAACAAATATTCTTCACGATACGTTTGTGCTTCACTTGGGTCCAAGTCAGAGATCGGCAGCATTTTTTCTACTCGGAACTGACTGGATAGTGAATTAACGTGATGGTTATAACAAACATACAGTTCATCAAAGACCTGATTTTCATACATACTGGTCGTCATCGAAACGATTTTTCGTACTTCATCAAAGCTTGGTTGATCCGATAAATTGCGTAATTCATAAGCTAATTTAACGCCGCGAGCTTTGAAAAAGTCCGCTCCGGTTCCACCAATGGCTAACAAAACATACTCATCAGCAGAATCATGATCATCTTCGAGCATTGACATGGTTTGTTTTAAAATCGAGCTGTTATAGCCTCCCACCAAACCGCCATCAGAAGTAATCACGATATAACCAGTTTTTTTGACTGGACGATTCAATAACATGCTGTGATAATTGATGCCGCCTAATTCACGACCAGAGTTTGCTAACTCAGTTAATTCGCTCGCTGTTAAGTGCGTCAATACCTCACGTACTTTTGAAGCATAAAGTTGGAATTTCGCTGAGTAGGCTTCTGACTTCGTTAATTTAGATGCTGAGACCATTTGCATAGCGTTGGTGATTTGACTTGTTTTCTTCGTCGATGCAATCCGTGTTTTGATTTCATTTAAGGATGCCATGATCTTTTTTCACCTCGATTATGCTTTTTCTTGGTTAGCGGAAGAAGCGTCAAAAATATCTTTGAATTCTTGGATTGCTTCATCTAATTTATCTGTATCTGGCAATTCTTTCGTATCACGAATCGTTGCAAATAAATCTGAGTGATTGGTTTCCAGATATTCGAATAATTGCGCTTCAAAATCTAAAATACTATTGACTGGGATACTATCAAGTACGCCATGAGTCAAGGCATAAAGAATCACGACTTGTTTTTCAACAGGCAGTGGCGCATGTAATTTTTGTTTTAATACTTCAACCGTTCGACGTCCACGATTCAATTTAGCTTGTGTTGCTGCATCCAAATCTGAACCGAATTGAGTGAAAGCTTCTAATTCACGGTAGCTGGCCAAATCTAAACGAAGTGTTCCGGCAACCTTTTTCATTGCTTTAATTTGTGCTGAACCACCAACACGGGATACGGATAGACCGGCATCAACGGCTGGACGAATACCCGCATAAAACAAATCATTTTCTAAAAAGATTTGTCCATCAGTGATTGAGATTACATTAGTAGGAATATAGGCTGAAATATCTCCTGCTTGTGTTTCTACGAATGGCAAGGCAGTCAATGAACCGCCGCCTAATTCATCTGAAAGTTTTGCCGCACGTTCCAATAGACGTGAGTGCAAATAAAAGACATCCCCTGGGTACGCTTCACGACCTGGCGGACGACGTAGTAATAATGACAGTTCACGGTAAGCAACGGCTTGTTTTGATAAATCATCAAAGACAACTAAAACGTGCTTGCCGTTGTACATGAATTCTTCACCCATCGCTGTTCCAGCGTAAGGCGCGATAAATAATAGCGGTGCAGGTTGAGATGCCCCCGCTGTTACGACGATGGTATAATCCATTGCGCCAAATTTACGAAGTGTTTCTACTTGTGAACGAACCGTTGATTCCTTTTGTCCAATTGCAACATAGATACAGATCATATCTTGACCTTTTTGGTTAATGATCGTATCAATCGCGATGGACGTCTTACCCGTTTTACGGTCACCAATGATTAATTCACGTTGCCCACGTCCGATTGGTACTAGGGCGTCGATGGCCTTTAAGCCTGTTTGCATTGGTTCTGATACTGATTTACGTTGCATAACGCCGGGAGCCATTGCTTCGACTGGACGTGTGTTTGTTGTTTCAATTGGACCCATTCCATCAACTGGTTGACCAAGCGGGTTCACAACACGACCGATCATGTTTTCGCCAACTGGCACTTCCATGATCTTACCGGTACGTTTTACTTTGTCTCCTTCACGAATGGACTCAAATTCACCTAGCACGATGATACCGACATCATTGCTTTCTAAGTTTTGTGCCATTCCATAAGAGCCGTTAGAAAACTCTAAAAGTTCTCCACTCATTGCATTTTCTAAACCGTGGGCACGGGCGATCCCATCCCCAACGTAAGTGACTGTTCCAATTTCTTCCACAGACAACTTATTGTCATAATTTTGAATCTGTTCTTTGATTAAAGCACTGATTTCTTCTGCTTTGATGGCCATTCATTTCACCTCTTCTTCTCTACTTTTTACTAAGTGCTGCTCGTAGACCATTTAATTGGCTGGCGAGGCTGCCGTCGATCACTTGATGATCGGCTTCAACAATGACACCGCCGAGAATTGATTCATCAACTATCGGGGTTAACGTGGCCTTCTGGTAGCCAAAAACATCAGCGACTTTTGCTTCAAGTTCATGTTTCTTTTCTTCAGAGAGTGGAACAGCCGTAGTGACTGTTCCGTGTGCGATTTTATTGCGTTCATCATAGCGACGTTCAAACTCGTCAATCATAAATGGCAGATCGTCACTACGATTATATTCAAATACTACTAATAGAAAATTTTTGACGATGCCGTCAAAACCGCCGGTGAAAGCATCCATAATGGCTTTCTTTTCAGCGCCTTCTAAACGAACATCCGTTAAAATATTTCCAAGATCGGGAATTTCTTTGCAGATTTCTCGAACAGTCAACAGCTCTTGATAAACGGTGTCGGCGGCTTTATTTTCGATCGCCAATTCAAACAAAGCTTTTCCATAGCGTTTACCAACAGTGTATTTATCAAGCTTCATGTTTCGTATTACCTAACTTATTCATATAGTCGTTGATCAAATCTTGATGAGCGTCTTGCGAAAGCTCTTTGCTCAAGATTTTTTCTGCGATTTGTAGAGAAAGTGTTGCCACATCATCCTTAACAGAAGTCAACGCGTTTTCACGTTCATCCTTAATTTCCGCTTGTGCGCGATCTTTCAGACGAGTCACTTCTTCTTTAGTATCTTTAATGATGTTTTGACGGCTTAGTTCGCCACTTTCTTTCGCATTTTTGATGATATCTGCCGCATCACTACGGGAACTTGCTAACTGAGTTTCGCGTTCTTTTTCTAACTCAGCAGCTTTGATCCGAGATTGTTCGGCAGAATCTAGATCATTGGCGATCTTATCTTCACGTTTTTTCAGAATGTCTTGAACGGCACCCCACGCGAATTTCTTTAATAGCGCCATTAGAATCACGAATGATAACGTAACGACGATTAAATTACCGAGTGTTGTATTGACAGCCTCAGCAATAACTAGATTCAGCATACTCGGTCTTCCTTTCTGTTCTTTCTCATGACAAAATCGTTATACGATTCTGTTGCTCATCTTTGGGATGAGTCTCAACAAAAAAGCGTCGATTATTAACCTTGGAAAACCATCAACATACCTAATACGACACCTAGAATTGGCACAGCTTCGATCAAACCAACACCGATAAACATGGTTGAACGAATTTGACCTGACATTTCTGGTTGGCGTGCCATTGATTCAATTGCTTTTGAGATTACTTGTCCGTTACCATAGCCAGCCCCAATTGCGGCTCCCATGATTGCGATTCCTGCACCGATAAAGTTCATAATAATTTTCCTCCTAAAAGTGTGTTAAATTTTTTTATTATTCTACCTCGATTTTATGACTGATATAAACCATAGATAGAGTAGTGAAAACAAACGCTTGGATACTACCGATAAATAGTGAGAATGCGATCCAAATCATTTCAAGCGGGATAGCAAATGGCAATGTCCACCATCCTGTGCTTGTCACCATGCTTGCGATCAATGAAAGCAATACTTCACCAGCGAAAATGTTACCGTATAGACGTAAGCCCAACGTAATAACATTTGTAAATTCTTCCATCAACTTAATAGGAAATAATCCTGCAGGTGTGAAAAAAGAATTTTTAATGTAGCTGCCTAGACCTAATTTTTCTGTACCTAGGTAATTGGCTAATACTAATACGAGTAAGGCCAATCCCATGGTTACAAAGGGGTTAGCAGTCGGGCTTTTCCAATAAGTCACTTCGTCACCTGTGACAATTTTTGTGACTAACCCGATTTGGTTTGCTACAAAAATAAATAAGAACAACGTAAATGAGAACAAACTAAAATTTCTGACTTCTTTACGAGGCATGTTGTCGCCAACAATATTCGTAGTAAAATCAATGACCCACTCAATTGCGTTTTGCTTTCCTTTGGGCTTCAATGATAGGTTGCGGGTAAATGTAAAAACCAGCAAGAAGACAATCACACATGTCAAAATGATCATTGTCGTAACCGTACCATCGAACCATACGGGACCAATATGGAAAACCCAAGATTTTTCATCCAATTCAGTTCACCTCTCTTCCCAGCGACTCGCGTCAGCTCGTGGCTGCTTAGCGCTGCTCCTCAAAATACTATCGTATGTTACCACCAGAGAAAGAAAATTTCAAAGAATTTTCTTGAAATTTTTCGAATAACTCGCATTCTTTTTTTAAATAGTTATTTTATTTTGAGTTAAACGGCTCCAATCGTTAATTTAGCCCACAAAATGGCTAGTATAGATTGTAACTAATCCTATCAAAATCCATTGTGAAGTAAAGAAATTCTCACCAAATATGCGAAAAAGAATATTTTACTAGCGAGAATAATTTTTTAACGTTCGACTGATCTGACGATCGACATCTTTGCGCTTCAAACTTTCCCGTTTATCATACTGATGTTTCCCTTTAGCGACACCTATCAAAACCTTCGCATACCCATCTTTTAGATAGACCTTTAATGGAACCAGCGTTATTCCCGTATTTTTAACTTCACCAGCTAATCGAGCAATTTGTTTTTTATGCATGAGCAGTTTCCGTGTGCGTACCGGATCATGATTAAAAATATTTCCTTGCTCGTATGGACTGATGTGAACATTGTATAAAAAGGCTTCGCCATTTCTAATTCGTGCAAAACCATCCTTCAAGTTGATTCGGCTATTGCGAATCGATTTGATTTCTGTTCCTTGCAAAACAATCCCTGCTTCGATCGTATCAATGATCGTATAATCATGGCGTGCCTTTTTATTTTGTGCCACTAATTTGCCTTCACCCTTTGGCATATTATCCCTTCTTTCTACCTGTTTTTTTCTTTTTAGCTACTGATTTATAAAAAGGCTTCTTGCCTTTTTTCTTTTTCTTGTCTTTACCTGTTGTTTTTTGGCGATCTGAATTTTTGCCTTTACCATAATTCTTTTCAGATTTTTTATTATTTTTGCGTCCGCCAGTTGGTTTACGGCGCTGGTCGCGACGATTATTTCCTGGCACCTCTAATGCAGGGATTTCTTCTGCTTCTAGTAGCTCAAAATCAATCTCTCTAGTCCGAGGATCGGATTTTGTGACTTTCACTCGGACCTTTTGACCAATCTTAAAGGTCTGTCGAGTACGTTCCCCAACTAATGCTAATTGGTTTTCAATAAAGTGGAAATAGTCTTGTTTTAGCTCATTTAAATGGATCATTCCTTCGACCGTATTCGGTAGCTCAATGAAAATACCAAATTTTGTGACCGAGCTGATGATACCGTCAAACTCTTCACCGACTTTATCCGCCATGTATTCTGCTTTCTTCATGCTGTCAACTTCACGCTCTGCTTCTACCGCACGGCGTTCCATTTTCGAACTATGGTCCGCAATTTCCGGTAAAGCTTCCGCCCATTTCTCTTTTGTCGCTTCACTTTGATCATTACTATAAGAGCGAATCAATCGGTGAACGATCAAGTCAGGATAACGACGAATTGGTGAGGTAAAGTGAGTGTAATATTCCGCAGCTAATCCATAATGCCCATAATTATCCTCTGAATAGCGCGCCTGCTGCATACTGCGCAGCAACATGGTATTGATGACAGCTGCTTCTGGCTTCTCTTCTACATCATGAATCACTTGCTGCAGATCCTTCGGTGTGATCGTATTCTTTGTTCCTTTGACTAAAATACCTAACGCCGCGGCGAAATCAAAGAAACGCTGCATTTTTTCTTCTTTAGGTTGTTCGTGAATCCGATAGATAAAGGGCAGCTTCAAACGATTGAAGTGTTCAGCCACCGTTTCGTTGGCAGCTAACATGAAGGACTCAATCAATCGTTCCCCCACACCACGTTCACGGAGTTCAATATCTGTCGGGCGTCCTTCAGAATCCACAAGAATTTTCGCTTCACGGTCCTCAAAGTTGATAGCGCCACGGCGATTCCGACGTGATTCAAGAATTTGATGGAGCTCCTTCATCAAACGGAACATCGGAACTAATTCTTGATAACGTTTGATTGTTTCTGGATTCTCTTCTTCCAAAATATCATTTACCGCTGAGTACGTCATACGTTCACTGGTTTGAATGACACTTTGGAAAATCTCATGCTGAACAATCGTTCCACCTGGATCAATTTCCATCTCACAACTCATCGTCAAACGCGGCACCTGTGGATTTAAGGAACAGATCCCATTAGATAAACGTTGCGGAATCATTGGAATCACACGATCGGTCAAATAGACACTCGTTCCTCGTTCAAAGGCTTCTTTATCCAATAGGCTTTCTTCCGTTACATAATAAGAAACATCAGCGATATGGACGCCTAAAAAGTAGTTCCCATTAGCCAATTTTCGAACGGTTACCGCATCATCTAAATCCTTTGCATCGGCACCATCGATGGTTACGATTTGCTGATCCCGTAAATCCCGGCGCCCAACCAAATCAGATTCCGCGATTGTATCAGGTACTTGCTCTGAGGCTGTCTGGACCTCATCTGGAAACTGCGTTGGAATCCCCTGCGCAATTACAATTGACAAAATATCCATTCCTGGATCATTTTTATGCCCGACTACTTTCGTAACGATACCTTCCAAGCTAGTAGCATAGCCCTTTTCCGGATAGTGAGTGATCTCAACAATAACGATACTGCCATCAACTGGCTGAATCCCTTCAGCGGCAATAAAAACCTTAAATTGCGCGCTTTTTTTGTCTTTTGGCGTTACATAGCCAAACAGATCAGATTCCGCGATTTCATCGACATCAAAGGCGGTAAATTCTCCAACAATTTGTTGGATTTTTCGTTCCTTGATGGACACCACTCGGCCTTCTGCTCCGCGATCGGAAAAAAGGTCCGCCGTTTTTTGGATATCAATCATGACGATGTCACCATCCATCGCAAAATTCGTCGCTTCTTTGGGAATAAAGATATCCGGCTCTTCTGGATCAATCGTGACAAAACCAAATCCTCGCTCATTCCGACGAAAGATGCCTTCTACTTCGATGGGTTGAAAAGGCAGTTTAATCCGACCTTTTTTATTAAACTCTACGGCCTTTTCCCGTTCTAATTGCGCAACTGTTTGGACTAAAAGTTTATATTCCTCACTTTTACGCATGTTTAAAATTTCTGCTAATTCTTCCATTGAAAGACTTTTTTTGTTGGCTGCTTTCAATCCAGCCAATATTTCTGCTTTAATTGTTTTTCTCTCCATTATTTTCTCTCCAACCAAGAGCGGCTAAAAAATCTGCCACATCTTGTTCTAATTGTCTTCTTTCAGGTCCCACAGTAATTACATGACCACTTTTGGGATACCAATTCAAGGAAAAAGCTGTCTGCTGCAGCCGCTCTGCTGTCCGAAAAACACCATCGGCTTCAATCATTTCATCTTTTCCCGCCTGTGCCATAAAAAATGGGCTTTTGATTTGTGTCAGATTTTCATAAGCAATCTGAGCTTGTTTCTCAATCGTCGCCAGTTGTTGTTCTACTAACGGACGATAACTTTCGATTTTTTCTTCTGTCGTTTCTTTACCATTTCGTTCTAGCACTTGTTGCGCATATAATAGGAAGTTTTTCGTCACGTTGGTTTTTACTGGAGCGATCGGCGAACAGAAAAAACCACCACCGATAAAACTGTCAGGCTGCTCACATAATAAGCGAGTGGCCAAAGTACCGCCCATTGAAAGACCAAATACCGCAATTTCTTGAAATCCTTTTGATTGTAGAAATTCTACTGCTTCCTGACTGTCTTGCCACCATTGTTCAGAATGCTCGTGTAAGATATCCAGCGGATCAGACGTGCCGTGTCCGGTAAAGAGCGGCGCATAAATCGTGTAATCTAATTTTTCTAAAAAGCGAGCAAGCATTCGCACATCATTGGGACTACCTGAATAGGCATGTAATAATAAGACCGCTCGCTTTCCGTGAGGCAAAAACAGCGATTCAGGGACTTGTACCATGAGTAATCACTCCTATCTTGTAATTAGGTAAATGAAAAAACGAAAAACGATCGTTCCTTCTCGATTTGCATATTTTCTATCTAAGCAGCACATTAAGCCTTTACGTAAACGAGACAGACGTACTGAAGCAACTGTTTTTCTTGCTTATCTTCAAGTGTACTTGATTTAGTGTAAATACAAAATAAAAAAGACCTCTCAAGTGAGAGGCCGGTTTTATTTGCTTGATAAAAACATTAATACGAAGAGCAAAATCATCCAAATCGCACCTAAAACTGCGGTTGATCGTTGCATCACAGCCTCAAAGCCGCGTGCTTTTTGCTTTCCGAATAATTGATCCGCGCCACCAGTAAAAGCACTCGCAGCACTATTTTGTTTGCTAGGTTGCATCATGATCGTGATAACGATGATCACTGACAAAACTAAGATAACACCCAAAATAAAATTATACAAAAGATGATCCTCCTTATTTCCAAACTACCTCATTTTTTACTTTAGCACAATTGACGTCGTTTGACTAGAGAAGTCCCAAACTTATTTTCTTAAAACATCTGCATATTCTGATTTTTCTTCAAATTCTTTTTTAGCAAATGGGCAAAGCGGAATAATTTTTTTTCCTTCCTTGCGCGCTTTTTCGACTCCCGCTGCCACGAGTTTTTCTGCTAAGCCTTGTCCACGATAGGTTGGGTCAACAAAGGTGTGATCAATAATCATGATTTCTGGACCCGCATTCGACCAAGTCATTTCTCCTGCTTCTTCTTGTTCATCATTCAATAAGACAAAACGCTCTTTTTCTTCTTTGATTTCCATAATACCGCTCCTTACTCATAATAAATGGATTAATTTTTCCTACAGAAAAATTGGTCTGATTTTCGTGCCGTATGTCATTCCTCTATACTTCATTGGACTCTGACTGGCTGTTTTGGATCCTACTTGATTCAGCTGTAATCCTGCGAAAAGAGGAACTGAAATCCTTACTCATAATAAATGGATTAATTTTTCCTACAGAAAAATTAGTCTGATTTTCGTAATATAGTTATTTCTCTAAACTCGTCCATGAACTGACAACTTGGCAGTTTTTAATTTTTACTGACGTATTTCAGCGCACCGCTTGGACAGGTATCTACGACATAGCTGGCATTTTCTACGCTGCCGTTATCGGGAATAATCCACGGTCTACGGCCCACCTCAAAAATTTCCGGATTTCCCCGTACACAATTTCCAATGTGTGCGCAAATATCCTTATTGTAGTAAATGTCGATACCGTCACCGTGATATTTGCGATACCCTTGGGACAATAATTCTTCTTCATTCACCGGCTCTTGATCAAATTTACTTCCGTCCATTTCATCACTTCCTTTTAGTAAGATTATACTGGGATACAGGAAAAAATTACACTAATTCGTCTTTAAGCCAGCAGTTCAATGAGCGTCTGCATGGCTTGATGAGCATCTGCTTGATCTGGAAAGGCCAAGACAAAGGATCTACCGCCCACAGTTTCTATGATCAATTCAAAGATTCCAGCCTGTTGACGAATTGCAAATGGTTTTAAACTATCTACGGGATAATAAACATTTCGCGGTTCCTTGGTTAATTGATCTTCTTCCAACACATGTAGTCCCCGACTAGAAAAAATCAAAAAATGTTCCGCTTGATCTTCATAGATAGCCAATTGATTTAAGCCATCATCTGGAAACAATGCTCGTAATTGCGCTTGAAGTAATAAGAAACTAGTTTCCTTCATGAGTGACTCCCTGAATTCGAGAGATTGTATTCTTTGAATAAGCCTGTCCCAATTCAAAATAGTGTTGCGCATTCCTTCGATTTTTTTCAATTTCTTCCGGCGTCAATTGACGAATCACCCGTGCTGGCGATCCGAAAGCCAACGAGTTGGCTGGAATAACGGTTCCTTCTGTTACTAAGGACCCCGCCCCAATCAAACTATTTTCGCCGATTTCTGCATGATTCAACACAGTTGCCCCCATGCCGATCAGCGCCCCTGAGTGAATCGTACAGCCATGAATAATGCAGGCATGACCAATCGTTACATAATCCTCAATCACTGTTGGTGCATCATGATCCACATGAACAACCGTCCCATCTTGGACATTCGTCATTTTGCCAATCGAAATCGTATTGCTGTCACCTCTCAAAACACTTTGAAACCAAATTGTGGACCCCTCGCCTAATGTTACATCACCGTAAACATCTGCACTGTCTGCAATAAAATTTTCCATAGTTTTTCCCTCGCTCAACTCTGTTTTTTATTATTTCGATACAAGTCGTTCCCCAAATAAGTATAGCATTTATTGTGAAATTCTTCCTTTCTAGTTTACGTTTGAGAACCTAGAAAATCCTTTTGCAGCAAAAATTTAATTAGGAAAAAAAGCTGAGCCAAAAGTCTTTTAAACTTTCAGCTCAGCTCCTTTTTACGAATAAACGACACTCATAATGCTGAACGCTTATGAATCGACCTCTAAACGTTCTATTCTGCTTCCTCCATAAACTGGCTGTTATACAGCTGCTCGTAGAATCCGCCTTGTGCTAATAATTCGGTATGCGTGCCATGTTCGATAATCTGTCCATTTTTCATGACTAGAATATGATCCGCATCGCGAATCGTCGATAACCGGTGGGCAATCACAAAACTTGTCCGCCCCTCCATGACACGGTCCATTGCTTTTTGAATCAGACCTTCTAACCGAGTATCGACAGAACTAGTCGCCTCATCCAAAATCAAGATTTTAGGATCAGAAATAATCGCTCGCGCAATCGTCAGTAATTGCTTCTGCCCAAGAGAAACATTGTCTCCCTCAGAATTGATCTCCATTTCATACCCACTAGGCATCGTCCGAATAAAATGATCTACATTGGCAGTCTTCGCGGCATCAACGACCTCATAATCCGTCGCCTCTAAACGTCCAAAACGAATATTATCTCCAATCGTTCCTTCGTACAGCCAAGCATCCTGAAGCACCATTCCGAATAAGGAGCGAACATCCGAGCGATTCATTTCTTGAGTGTTTACCCCATCAATGAGAATTCTTCCACTATTGATGTCATAAAAACGCATCAACAGGTTAATCAAGGTTGTTTTACCAGCACCGGTTGGACCTACAATCGCTACCGTTTCTCCAGCTTTTACTTCAAAGCTCAAATCCTCGATCAATGGTTTCTTCGGATCATAACTGAATTGAACATGATCAAAGACCACATTTCCTTGTACTGGTTCTGGCAACGGCAGATCGTGGTCATTCAATTCTTCTTCTGGTTCATCCAAAATTTCAAAAACCCGTTTAGCTGAAGCCGAAGCACTTTGGATCATTGAAGACAGCTGAGTGATTTCTCCCATCGGCTGGCTGACTTGCCATATATATTGAATAAAGGCTTGCAGCTGACCAACTAAGATTACCCCATGAATAACGTTCCAGCTTCCTAGTATCGCCATCGCAATATATGTCGCATACGCCGTCAATTGCACCAGTGGCTGCATCAAGCTGGAAACAAAGGAAGCTCGGAAACCAAAGCGACGAAGCTCATGATTGACTTTACTAAACCCTGCCAAGGTTTCTTTTTCCCGTCCATATAGTTTTAAGACACTGAAACCGGTCATATTTTCTTGGACGTAACCATTCATTTCTCCCAAAGAATTCTGCATTCCTTGAAAATCCTTTTGCGAAACCTGAACGATTTTTCGAGTGATGACGAGGGATAATGGAATCATAATCATCGAAATCAAAGCCATCATCGGATTGATATAAAACATCATAGCAACTGCTAATAAGATACCCAACACCGCATTAATTGATTTAATGATCGCCTGCTGCATGGCGTTGCTGACAGCATCCACGTCATTAGTTACTCGCGACAAAATATTTCCTTGCTGATTGCGGTCAAAATAAGAAACCGGCAAACGATTGATCTTAGCCTCAATATCCTCCCGCAAATCGCGCATCGCTGACTGTACAACATTGGCCATCAGCCAACCCGTTCCTAGCTGTGTTCCGCAATAAACGATACCGACAATCACGATCACGATCAGCCACTTAAAGACATAATCAAAATTAATAGATTCACCCTGTGCGATATTTTTGCTGACCTCCGTTGTCGGCAGTCCAGTTAGATACGGCATCCACGTCCCCAAAATTAAGGTCGCTACCGCAAGGATCAGCACAATAATGAAAGACTTTTTGTATGGATTGATATAATGCATCAACCGTTTTAAAGAAGAAATGCTGTTTCTCATGCTAATTCCTCCTTTGATAATTGTGATGCGGCGATGTCATAATAGATCGGACATTTCTCTAACAATTCCCGATGTGTTCCGATCCCCACAACATCTCCTTCGTTCAACACGACAATTTTGTCCGCATGCATGATCGTTCCCACTCGCTGAGCAACGATCAAGACCACAGATTCAGTTGTCTCCTTTTTCAATCGAGCACGAAGTTTTGCATCTGTCTGATAATCTAATGCAGAAAAGCTGTCATCAAAGATATAAATTTCAGGGCGGCGAATCACCGCTCGCGCGATCGCCAAGCGTTGCTTTTGTCCGCCAGAGAAATTACTCCCGCCTTCTGCTAATTCTTCTTGATAGCCCTTTGGTTTCTGCGAGATAAATTCCGCAGCTTGTGCAATTTCAGCTGCCTGCTCCATCTCAGCCTGCGTGGCATTCTTTTTTCCGTAACGCAAATTATCTTCAATCGTTCCAGTAAATAATTGGGCCTTTTGTGGGATATAACCGATTTTTTCCCGTAAATCTTTCAATTGATAATCACGTACATCTTGTCCGTTGACTAATACCTGACCCTCCGTCACATCGTAAAAACGCGGAATCAATTGAATCAATGTCGATTTTCCTGAACCGGTACTGCCGATAAAAGCCACCGTTTCACCTGCTTTTGCCGTAAAGCTGACATTGCGTATCACCGGACTTTCTGAGTGACCTGGATAAGCAAATGTTACATTACGAAATTCCAATGAACCTCTTTCTGTTGGTTCTGCTGTTTTTTCAGGATTGTCTTTGATAATTGGTGCCATATCAAAAACCTCTTGAATCCGTTCTGCTGAAACATTCGCTCGCGGATACATCATGAACACTGTAGCAAACAGCATGAAGGAGAATAACGCGTGAAAAATATATTCGATAAAAGCGATTAACGTTCCAACTGCCAAGGCACCATCGCTGATTTGCACAGTCCCGTTCCAGATGATCAAGACCATCACGATATTAAATAGGAAGAAAAATCCTGGCTGTGCTACTGCCATTAAATGAAACAGGCTTTTTGAACTATTCGTATAGGCATCATTCACTAAGCGAAAACGCGTTTCTTCGAATTTTTCATTGACAAACGCCCGAATCACACGTAAGCCTGAAAGGTTTTCCCGTAGAATGCCGTTAATATTATCTAGGTTCTTTTGCTGCTTCGTTGACAATGGTTCCGAATATTTTGCGATCAGGATGACTGCCAATAATAGTATCGGCAACGCCAACAACACGTATATCCCTAAACCTGGACTCGTTCGTATAATCAAATACAAGCTCATGCCAAACATCATGGGTGTCATAAAACCTGTAGTCAAAATATTCTGCATGAACAGCATAATTTGATAGGCATCATTGGTTGTGCGTGTAATCAATGAGGGTACACCAATCTGTTCATATTCTGAATGGGAAAAGCTTTGGATCTTTTCGAACAGATCATCGCGAATCGCAGCGACCATTCTAGAGGTGATCTGAGAACTGAAGTAACGCAGCGAAATACTCATGACAATTCCAACTACAGTGATCGCAATCATTAGGATCCCCATCTTCTGTACGTAGTTAAAATCGTTATTTCCAATTCCCTTATCAATCATCATTGCCAAAATCGTCGGCAGTCCTAACTCGATCAGGATAAACCCAAAAACACTGATAAAATCAAATAATAATAGCTTTTTGTAACGCAAGGTATAGCGCAACATTAACTTCATTTTTCTCGCCTCTTTCTATACCGTAATGTCTCCAATATAGCATAAAAAAAATACTTCTGCCTGCATGAAAAATTGTTTTTCTACTTTTACTTTTTTAGACTTTCTGAAAATTTCTAAGGAATCCTCATTTCCCTTCCTAGTTTCTATACTTCTTATTTATTCTGTGATAAACTACAGGTAATTGTTGTAAGAACAACCCAAAGAACGGTGAAATTGTTTTTTCAAGCAAGAAGCAAAGACGAGGCTTCTTCTCAGCGCTTTAAATAAGCTAAAGCGTCGAGCATAAAAAAATAGGTGGCAGCCGCCCCTCATTTTGTCGTGGAAAAAATTGCTATAAAGCAAATAAAGGAGATAGATTCATGATTTACAAAGTTTATTATCAAGAAACCAAAGAACGGAACCCAAAACGCGAACAAACTCACTCATTGTATGTAGAAGCAGACAACGAAGAAATCGTTCACAATTTATTACGCGAAAATACCCCATATAACGTGGAATACATTCAACTTTTAGAAGGCAATCATTTAGAATATGAAAAAGAGAATGCTGACTTCAAGTTAATGGAGTTCTAATATGAAACTTTCGCTAAAAAACAATGAAACTGGTGTCTTTGCCATTGGTGGATTGGGCGAAATCGGAAAAAATATGTATGGGGTTCAATTCCAAGATGAAATCATCATTATTGATGCTGGAATAAAATTTCCTGAAGATGATTTACTAGGAATTGATTATGTCATTCCCGATTTTAGTTATGTAATCCAAAACCTCAATAAGGTTAAAGCATTAGTAATTACACACGGACACGAAGATCATATCGGCGGCGTACCGTATTTATTGAAACAAGCAAACATTCCTATTTACGCAGGGGCGTTAGCTTTGGCTTTAATCAAGAATAAATTGGACGAGCATGGTTTATTGCGTGATGCAGAATTACATGAGATCGACGAGGATTCTGTGATTCGTTTCCGCAAAACGTCTGTGAGCTTTTTCCGTACGACTCATAGTATCCCTGATCCATTAGGTGTTGTAGTTAAAACACCGTCAGGAAATATCGTAGAAACAGGAGATTTTAAATTCGACTTTACACCAGTCGGTCAACCTGCGAACCTGCATCGAATGGCTAAGCTTGGAGAAGAAGGCGTATTGTGCTTGCTTTCTGACAGCACCAATGCCGAAGTGCCAACATTTACGAAATCTGAGCAGACAATTGGACAGTCCATTTTGCGCATTATGGAAAAAATTGAAGGACGAATTATTTTCGCTACCTTCGCTTCCAATATTTCCCGTTTGCAGCAAGCTGCTTCAGCCGCTGTGGCAACAGGGCGTAAAATAGCCGTCTTCGGACGCAGTATGGAAAACGCGATCGTCAACGGACAAAAATTAGGCTACATCACAGTTCCTGATGGTACATTCGTGGATGCACATGAAATAAACAATTTGCCAGCAAACGAATTGATGATTTTATGTACTGGATCGCAAGGTGAACCAATGGCGGCTCTTTCACGAATCGCTAATGGTACGCACCGTCAAATCCAAATTCAACCGGATGATACAGTGATCTTCTCAAGCTCGCCTATTCCTGGAAACACAACCAGCGTCAACCATTTGATCAATCTGCTTTCAGAAGCAGGCGCTGAAGTCATTCATGGAAAAGTCAATAACATTCATACTTCAGGTCACGGTAGTCAGCAGGAACAAAAACTGATGCTGCGCCTGATGAAGCCAAAATATTTTGTTCCCATCCACGGTGAATTCCGAATGTTGAAAATCCATACAGGATTAGCACAAGATACTGGCGTTCCTGAAGAAAATTGCTTTATCATGGAAAATGGCGATATGCTTGCATTGACTGCAGACAGCGCACGGCGAGCTGGTCATTTCAATGCTAGTGATGTCTATGTAGACGGCAGCGGTATCGGCGACATCGGCAACGTGGTCTTACGCGATCGTCGCATTCTTTCAGAAGAAGGCTTAGTTCTTTCTGTCGCAACTGTTGATATTGAGAAAAAAGAAATCCTAGCTGGTCCAGATATTTTGTCTCGCGGATTTGTATACATGCGTGAATCTGGCGAAATGATTAATGAAGGACAACGGATTTTGTTCCATGCATTACGAGAGGCCTTAAATGAGGCTGGCTGTACTGAAGCTAAATTGAAAAATGCGATGGTAGCTGCCTTGCAACCGTTCCTATTTGATCAAACAGAGCGCCATCCAATGATTCTACCGATGATCATGACCCCTGATAATTAAACAAAAACATCCATCTGATTTCCTAGATGGATGTTTTTTTATTCTTGAGCTTACTATCATTTTCTAACCGATAAAAAATAATTTTCAGTTTTTATGCAAAAAAAAGTATTATTTTCTTGAAATTATCAAAAATCAATTGACAATCAGCTGCTTTATTTGCACAATGAAAGTTAGTTAGAAAAAGCTATAAATTAACACGTGTTATTTTATAGCTTCTTCAATCCAAAATAAAGGAAGATTAATTATGGTAAGAACTCAACGCGTGCAACGAAGCCAGATTATAGATGGTGCTTATCAATTGATTATCAATGAAGGCTTCAAAAAATTTCATGCTCGTAATATCGCACAACATATCGCTTGTTCAACCCAGCCAATCTATCGTGAGTTTGCGAATCTGGCGGAGCTAAAGTCGGTTTTAACTACCCGCGTTTTATTGAAATATGCCGATTTTCTGGAAGATCAGGAACCAAAGACACTACAAGCTCTCTCAAAAGCGATAACCAATTATGCCACCGATTACCCAGATGAATTCTATCGCTTTTTTCTACAGGATTCTGATACGATTCAATTAACTAAGCAAGTCACTAGAGACATATTTAATACCATTAAGCCTGAAAAAAGTACCAGCCTCTTCTTTGATTTTTTCTGGCAATACTGTATCGGTAAAGCCGCATTAGCAGTTAATAATGCCAATCATGTCGAAAATTTAGAAGAGGATCGCTTCTTCCAATTTTCGACGGAAAATTAAATCGTTACTGCTTCTCATATGCAAAATATATGAAAGAAACCAAGCAAATCAGAACCAAAATAAAAAGCCTTAGAGATTTTTTCTCTAAGGCTTTGTCGTATTATTGCTTAGTTACGTTAGCTGCTTGAGGTCCGCGATCGCTTTCTTCAACATCGAAAGTTACTGCTTGTCCTTCTTCTAATGTTTTAAAACCGTCGCCTTGGATAGCTGAGAAATGTACGAATACATCGCTGCCATCTTCACGAGTGATGAAGCCAAAACCTTTTTCTGCGTTAAACCATTTTACTGTTCCGTTTTCCATGAATAAAATCCTCCTCGTGCCTAAGCACTTAATTAAGTATGTGTAACATTGCCGGCCTACGAAAAGGGAAACATCTGTATACCAACTCGTATCTCAAACAAAATTACAATAATAGTTTAACATTCTACTTATTCTATGCGCAAGGGTTTTCAATTGCTACTTTAAGTACTTTTCTTCACGCAAACTGAAATATTTGGTTTCACCAACAATAATGTGGTCTAATAACTCGATTCCCATCATCGCTCCGCACTCCTGAACACGTTCAGTAAAAGCCAAATCATTATGTGACGGCGTGGGATTTCCCGAGGGGTGATTATGACCTAATACCACCCGTGCTGCACTAATTCGCACCGCCTCGCGAAAAATTTCCCGGGGATGGGCGATACTCTGATTCAGCGAGCCAATGAAGATCGTCTTCTGCGAAATAATTTCATTTTTCGTATTCAAAAAGAAGGCGACTAAATGCTCTTGATGGTAATCCTTTAGTTCTGTGATCAACTGTTGACCTAAAGAAAGACTAGATTGAACCTTCCCCATCTTTGGCTGTAATGCGCGATTGATTCGATAACCAAATTCCATCATCGCCTTTAATTCAATTGCTCGCGTCTTGCCAATTCCCTTAAATTGCTGCAGCTCCTGCAGCGTTGCATGCTTTAGATCATAGAGTGCTGGGTATTCACGCAAAATACTACCCGCTAATTCCATCACATTTTGCTGACGCGATCCATTGCGCAAGATAATCGCTAGTAGTTCCTGATCCGATAAATGCTTCTCACCTTCTCTAAGCAAACGCTCCCGCGGCCATGAACTTTCAGGCAGCTCTTGTAATAACAAACTTTTTTCCATAAAAAACTCCTTTGCTACTTTTCTTTAAAGTACGCAAAGGAGTTAATTTTATGCTTCTAAAAAGTCGATTACCTCATGCAAGGTGGAGAAAACCGCTTCTGTTTTTTCTTTTAATTCAGTGGTTGGCGGAAGAATATCCGGTACCATCACTACTGGCACCTCCGCTCCTTCTGCGGCTAAGATCCCATTTTTCGAATCCTCTAACACTAAGCAATCTTCAGGCGCAAGTCCTAAGCGATTCGACGCGATTACAAAAATTTCTGGATCAGGTTTGGCAAATTTCACGTCCTCAGCTGAAATAATGTCCGAAAATTTGTCACGAATTCCTGCATGCTCCAGTAAAATTTCAATAATCGGTCGCACATTACTAGACGCCACTACCCGCGGAATTTCTTTTTCCTCTAAATAAGCGAGCAATTCATGGACACCTGGTTTCAAATCGACCTCACCGGTTTTGAAACGATCATGAGCCATTCCCCAGCTTTCATCGATAAATTTTTGCACCGTCTCCTCGCCATGATCAGCATACATTTTATGCAGCTCTGCCCACACCTCTTCATCTGAGATACCGATAAAACGTGCATAAATCTCTTTCGTAAAAGGCAGACCGTATTTCTCAGCTACCACCAAATTGGCTTCGCAGTAAATCGACTCCGTATCAAACAATAAGCCGTCCATGTCGAAAATGATTCCCTTAACTTTTTTCATTCGTACCTCCTAAATTTAATAATAATTGACGTACTTCAGAAACGAAGTACAATGAGCCCGTAATCAATAGTAAATCATCTGCACCCATATCCTCTAATAATTCTCCTAAGCCGAATTGCCATAATGAAACCACCTCAAAGCGGCTATCCAGATGGTCAAAGCGACTAAGATCCAACGCTTTAGGATATTCAAATGTGGTCAGATAAATGTGAGCATTAGGAATTTCTGAAAGCAATGCAAGCATCTGGTCAACATCCTTTGTCTCCAACGCTGAAAAGAGAATATTGATATTATAATCGCGAAATTCGCGTTTTACATTTTCGACTAAGCGTTTGATTGCATGTCCGTTGTGCGCCCCATCCATGACGATCAAGGGTTCGTCACTGACCTTTTCCATTCGAGCCGGCCATTGTGCCTTCATCAACCCTTTTTGAATGGTCTTCTCTTCAAATGGCAGACCCTTTTGTTCACAATAGAGATGATACAGCTCAATCGCTACTCCGGCATTTTCTACTTGATGACGCCCCAATAATGGTACCTTCAGTGATGTAAGCTTGCCAGCTTGATCGGTAAAATTGAACAGCTCGCCCCAAGTGGCATCAGGTCGCAAATAATCCACTTGGTATTCTTCGCCGTAGCGATACATTTTTGCTGTCTCATTCGCTGCCTTTTCCACAATTTCGATCAACGGACCTTTCGTAATTTTTCCTGTTACTACGGGTACATTTTTTTTGATGATTCCGGCTTTTTGTCCGGCGATCTCGTTTAAGGTATCTCCCAAAACATCCATATGATCGTATCCGATCGTTGTAATAGCCGTCAAAATCGGTTTCACGACATTGGTTGAATCCAGCAAGCCGCCTAAGCCAACTTCAACGATGGCAACGTTCACTTGTTCTGTCGCGAAATAATCCAGCATGATTGCTGTCAAAATCTCAAATTCCGTAATCCCGCTAATTGCTGGGTCTCGATCAAGCTCAGCGACGATTGGCTGATATTTTTCGACATAGACAATCAGCTGATTGTCTGGAATTGGCTGGGCGTCAATGGCGATTCGTTCGTTAAATTCTTCAATGTAAGGGGAAGTAAAGCTGCCGACAGTAACCCCCGCCTCAATTAAGATACTGCGTAAGTAGGCAACCGTTGAACCTTTACCATTCGTTCCGGCAATATGAATCACAGGCACCTTTTTTTCTGGATTATCTACTTTATCTAATAACGCTTGGATGCGTTCTAAACCTGGGCGTGAGCCAAATTTTTTACGACTATGAATCCAAGCAATCGCTTCTTCTATCATCAATAGTATTCGCCTCGTTTATCTCTTTTTTTGCATGCCTCTAGTATAGCAAAGTTTCCTGAAGAAAGATGGATAAGTGCTGAGGAAATCCACCAATTTATAAATTTAGTTATGAGATTATCAGATAAAAAATGAGCGCGACCCAAATTACAGGTCACACTCATCAATCAATTAAGAAATCGTCCGCAGACTTTCAATCCGTTCTTGAACCGCTGCTTGTTTTTCTAAATAATCTTTTTCTTTTGCTCGTTCTTCAGCAACCACGTTTTCAGGTGCATTCGCCACGAAGCGTTCATTGGCTAATTTACCTTGGACACGTTTGACTTCACCGTTCCATTTTGCCAATTCTTTTTCAAGTCGTTTGATCTCTTCTTCGATATTGATCAAACCGGCTAATGGCAAGTAAATTTCTGCGCCAGTCAATACGGCTGACATCGCCAAGTCAGGTGCTGTAATGTCGCTTGCAATCACCAATTCTTCTGGATTACAGAAGCGTTCGATATAGCTGGTGTTCTCAATTAAGAATTCATCGATTTTTTGATCATTCGTTTTGATCAGTAAAGTAATTGGTTTTGAAAGTGGTGTATTCACTTCCGCCCGAATGTTTCGAACTGAACGAATCAATTCCTTCAAAAATTCCATACCTTTTGCGGCTGTTTTGTCATTGTATTCTGGATGAACCACTGGATAGTCCGCAACAACTAATGACTCGCCAGTATGTGGAATCTTCGCCCAAATTTCTTCTGTTACAAAAGGCATAATTGGATGTAATAGACGTAAGGTTTGATCTAAAACGTAAACCAAAATGCTCTTCGTCGTTTGTTTTGCTTCTTCATCTTCTCCGTAAAGAATTTCTTTACTCATCTCGATATACCAGTCACAGAAGTCATCCCACATGAAGTTATACAATTGACGTCCAGCTTCACCAAATTCAAATTGATCAAACAGGCTGGTTACTTTTTCAATCGTTTCATTCAAACGAGTTAAAATCCAACGATCCGCCACAGTTTTCTCACCAGAGAAATCAATATCTTCAGCGGTAAAGCCTTCAACGTTCATAATTACGAAACGAGAAGCATTCCAGATTTTATTGATAAAGTTCCAAGCTGCATCCATTTTTTCATAACTGAAGCGAACATCTTGACCTGGCGCTGAACCTGTTGATAAGAACCAACGCAATGCGTCAGCACCATATTTTTCAATCACGTCCATTGGATCGATCCCGTTGCCTAAAGATTTACTCATCTTACGGCCTTGTTCATCACGAATCAAACCGTGGATCAACACATTTTTAAATGGACGTTCATCCGTGAATTCCAAGCTTTGGAAAATCATCCGGCTTACCCAGAAGAAAATAATATCGTAACCGGTCACCAAGGTACTGGTTGGGAAGTAGCGTTTGTAATCTTCACTTGCTTCGTCCGGCCAGCCCATCGTAGAAAACGGCCATAAGGCTGAACTGAACCAAGTATCTAATACATCCGGATCTTGTTCCCAATTTTCGCTATCCGCAGGAGCTTCCATGCCAACATACATTTCGCCGGTTTCTTTATGATACCAAGCAGGAATACGATGACCCCACCATAATTGACGAGAGATTACCCAATCGTGGACATTTTCCATCCAAGTCATAAAGGTATTGTTAAAACGAGGCGGGAAAAAGTCCACCGCATTATCGGTACTTTGATTTTTTACCGCTTGGTCAGCTAAAGGCCCCATCTTAACGAACCATTGAGTTGATAAACGTGGTTCAACAACAACACCCGTACGTTCTGAGTGCCCAACGCTGTGAACCATTTTTTCGACTTTGATCAAACGACCGATTTCTTTCAAATCAGCAACGATTGCTTTACGTGCTTCGAAACGATCCATGCCCGCATACTTGCCGGCCAGCTCATTCATGCTGCCATCCGGATTCATCACGTTTACTCGCGGCAAATCATGACGATTACCCACTTCAAAGTCATTCGGGTCATGAGCAGGAGTAATTTTCACTGCCCCTGTTCCAAACTCACGATCAACATAACTGTCCGCAATGATTGGAATTTCTTTATCGACTAATGGTAAAATTACTGTCTTACCAACCAAGTCTTGGTAGCGTTCATCTTCTGGATGGACAGCAATCGCTGTATCTCCTAACATCGTTTCAGGACGAGTCGTCGCAATTTCCAACACACCGCTGCCATCACTTAACGGATAAGAAACATGATAGAAGGCACCCTCTAAGTCTTTATGGATAACTTCAATGTCAGACAAAGCCGTTTTCGCTTGCGGGTCCCAATTGATGATGTATTCGCCACGATAGATTAAATCCTTCTCGTATAACGAAACAAAAACCTTACGCACTGCATCGGATAAGCCATCATCAAGAGTAAAACGTTCACGGCTATAATCCAGGGATAAGCCTAACTTCGCCCATTGCTCACGAATATGTCCTGCGTACTCTTCTTTCCATTCCCAAACCTGATCAACAAATTTTTCACGACCAAGATCATAACGGGAAATACCTTGTTCTCGTAATTTTTCTTCAACTTTTGCTTGCGTCGCGATACCCGCATGGTCCATCCCAGGCAGCCACAGCGTATCAAAGCCTTGCATCCGTTTCTGACGAATGATCATATCTTGCAACGTCGTATCCCACGCATGACCTAGATGCAACTTCCCAGTTACATTTGGGGGCGGAATAACAATCGAATAAGGTTTTGCTTGCTGATCTTCTGATGGCTTGAATAAATCTTGGTCTAACCATTTCTGGTAACGACCCGCTTCTACTTCTTGCGGATTGAATTTTGTTGGTAAATTTTCAGTCATTTAAATTCCTCCTATTTTAAAAGATTGATTGCTGGTACAGCTTCTTTAGTCAAAGCAACAGGTACTCTTTTTTGTGCGTATACGAATCCGCTAAACAGTTCCGTTTCATGTTTCGTCAGAACCTTTTTAACTAGGATGTGCCTTCATAATAAATTGCGAAAAGCAGAACTAACGAAAAAAAATCCTAGAACACAACTGTGTTCTAGGACGTAAATTACGCGGTACCACCTAAATTGCAGAAAAAGACTCTGCCGCTCGAACATGTGTAACGGACATGTACCGTGCGTTCTTACTTCTTTCAGATCGCAAAACTCCCAAGCTACCTTCTATGAGTCAAAGTAAAGATGTTTCAGCCGTGCATCTTCTCTCTAGAACTTTAATCCTCATATACTCCTCTTGATCATCGTCTGACTCATTCTACAATGAACTCGGAAACTTGTAAAGTCCTACTGACCATCAAAATAGATCAACGTCTGTAACTCCGAGGTTAAATCAATATAATGGACATGGACATTATCCGGCACTTTTAAAGGATCTGGCGCAAAATTTAAAATGGCTGTGACTCCATTTGCAACCACTTGGTCAATTGCTGCTTGAGCATTTTGACTGGGAACCGTAGAGATAGCAACAGTAATTTTTTCTTCCGCCAACACCTCATCCATCTCATCAATCGAATGAATAAGGTAGCCACACAGCTCTTTGCCAACCTTTTCAGGATCGTTATCGAATGCACAAACAATATTCAAATTTTCATTGCGACGAAAATTATTATTTAGCAGCGCTTGGCCTAAGTTCCCGCAGCCAATCAATGCGATCCGTTTTTCTTCCTTCGTTTCCAGCATGTCGCTAAAAACCTTAATCAAGTCGTTGACATCGTAGCCGTAACCACTGCGGCCAAGCTCTCCAAAATGGGAAAAGTCACGTCGAATCGTCGCAGATCCTACCTGAGTCATTTTGCTGAGCTCGGAAGATTTGATGCGAGTAACACCATTTTTCTCCAATCCTTTCAAACAACGTAAATACAAAGACAGTCTTTTAGTTGTCGCTTTCGATAGTTGGGGTTTTTGAATGATTCGCTCCATGTTTTTTCTCCTTGTTCGTTTTAATGTATTAATTTTTTTGCAAAAAATTAAGTTGATTCTCTCGCCGTATATCATTCTGCTAAACAGTTTCTTTTGCTCGTTTTGAACATAGCTTTTTATTTCTTCTGAGCTATAGATACTGCGAAAAGCTGAACTGACATCCTTGTTCGTTTTAATGTATTAATTTTTTTGCAAAAAATTAAGTTGATTCTCTCGCCGTATATCATTCTGCTAAACAGTTCTTTTGCTTACTTGGACAATAGCTTTCTACTTCTTCTAAGCTATAGATACTGCGAAAAGCTGAACTGACATCCTTGTTCGTTTTAATGTAATAATTTTTTTTCAAAAAATTAGGCTGATTCTCTCGCCGTATATCATTCTGCTAAACAGTTCTTTTGCTTGTTTTGAGCATAGCTTTCTATTTCTTATGAGCTATAATACTGCGAAAAGCTGAACTGACATCCTTGTTCGTTTTAGTGTAATCATTTTTTTAGCAAAAAATTAGGTCGATTCTCTCGCCGTATATTAGTCTATGAGCTCTTGTTTGTTAATTACTTCACATAAACGATTTTAACATGTAGAAAAAACAATAACAATCTTTTACAAAAAAAAGAGCAAGAAAGTACACTTTCTTGCTCAAATTTATTATAAAAAATCTGCGAACTCTTCGTTTTTCTCTGTTCGAGCAGGCATGATCTCTTCAATCTTCAATCCAGCTAAACAGCGGGCCATCAACCCTTCAATATCGAAGCGTTCCTCCAGTTCCAAAACTTTCTCCAGTTTTGGTCGTGTCTTAGGTTGAGGTGGCGCAAAGATTGTACAGCAATCTTCAAACGGCTGAATGGCCAACTCAAAGGTATCAATCTTTTCTGCTAGTTCAATGATTTCAGTTTTATCCATTGTCACGACTGGTCGAATAATTGGTGTAGTCGTCACTTCATTGATGGCTACCATACTATGCAATGTTTGTGAGGCTACTTGGCCCAGTGATTCCCCATTGATAATGACTAATCCATGACGCATCTCGCGAATCGCATCTGTTAATCGCAGCATCATCCGACGTGTTAATGTCATCCAATATCCTTGTGGGCTATGGGCTTTGATTTCTTCTTGAATTTCAGTAAAAGGAACTTCGATAAATTGGATTCCGCCAACATATGGCGTTAATTTTTCTGTCAGATCCTTGGCCTTTTGCAGCGCCTGCTCACTAGTATAAGGCGGGCTGGCAAAATGAACAGCCTCAATCTCCACTCCGCGTTTCATCGCTAAGTAACCAGCAACTGGGGAATCGATCCCGCCAGACAGCATTAACATTCCACGACCACTGGTCCCAACTGGCAATCCACCAGCTCCTTTGATCGTTTCGTAAGAAAGATAAGCCCCATCACGGCGAATTTCTACCCGCAAATTAATATCCGGACGCTTCATCTGGGCTTTGATATCGGGACAAACATCCATTACTGCATCTCCTAGATATTGCTGGATACCATGACTATCCAATTCAAAGTGATGGTCACTACGCTTAGCAGTAATCTTAAAGGTTTCTTTTCCCGTATAAATCTCTTGCATGATTTGCTGCGTCATTTGCTTCAAATCATCAAGTGTTTTTTCTACGCGAATACTTGGCGAGAAGGTTTGAATCCCAAAAACCTTTTCTAATTTAGGTAAAACCAAACGGCTGTCTTCACCATTTAATAAAATATGCATTCGGTCACGATCAGCATGAATTTTCAAATCAGGAAATTCCGCCAACGCCCCACGGACATTTTGTGCGAGTCGCATGATAAAACTGCGACGGTTCTTTCCCTTGGTTGATAACTCTCCGTAGCGCACCATAATTTCAGTATATTGCACGATCATTCTCCTTATTTATAATGTCAGTTCTTGACCTTCTTTGTCTTTTAATGCTTCAACTGGCATCCATAATCACTATTTACATGAAGCGGTCTTAATTGATCTTCGAAAACTTGTCGTAAAGATGGTTGAATATCACCATGAATTGCTCTGCTTCGGCCATGGTATTGGCTTCATCTAAACTAACTCGGATTGCCGTCGTGGCAATGTCATGGGGAACCCCCATGGCATGTAATGTCGAGCTATCGACCTTTTTACGACTTGAACAAGCACTCGTCGTTGACACGAAAATTTGTTTTTCCTCCAAGGCGTGAACCAACACTTCCCCGCGAATCCCTTTAATTCCAAACGTTAAAATATGCGGCGCAAAATCCTCATCGCCAGAGAAAATCGTTACCTTCTCATAGCTAGCTAACGCTTCCTTTAAGTATTGACGAATGACTGCTGTGTGGTTTGGTCGTTCTGCCTTTTTCTCAAGGTGTAGGCGCAAAGCCCGACTCATCGCCACAATAGCAGGAAGATTTTCAGTCGTTGCCCGCTGCCCACTTTCTTGTCCGCCGCCATTTAACAACGGTGCCAGCTTCTTGCCTTCCTTCCAATAGATAAAACCAACTCCACGAGGACCGTGAAATTTATGGGCAGAAAAAGTAGCAAAATCAACCCGTGGTGTCAGCCATTTTTCCTGCTCAACTTTACCAATCGCCTGTACGGCATCCACATGGAAATGAATCGTGGGGTGGTCTTCCAACACTTTGCTAATCGCTTCGATCGGTTGAATTGCTCCCATCTCATTGTTGACTCCCATAACCGAAACTAAAATCGTTTCAGGACGAATCAGCTTAGCCAACTGCTCGACTTTTACAAAACCATTTTGATCAACTGGTGCGATACTAACTTCACATCCAAGTTCTTTTAGTTGTTCGGCTGTTCGACTGACAGCCGGATGCTCAACACTGGAAATAATGAGATGATCGCCGTATTCTCGCTTAGCAATCGCTGTACCTTTCAGTACCCAGTTATCCCCTTCCGTGCCGCCGCTGGTAAAAAAGACTTCATTGGTTTTCACATTCAGCAAGTCTGCTGTTTGTTTTCGCGCTTGCTGCAGCAAACGATTCGCCTGTGTACCTAAGTCATGCAGACTAGAGGGATTCCCCATAATCCGTTGACTCGTTTTTACATATGTATCAAGTGCGGATGGATAAATTGCCGTCGTCGCACTATTATCAAAATAAATCATTCTTCGACCTTCCTTCAAAAATTCTTTCCTATTATAGCGAGAATGTCATAACACTTCAAGTAATCCTTACAAATAAGAAGAGTTTCATAACCTCTTCCTTAACAGTTGCCAATAACGTCGATCTTCATTTCTCCGAAATAAAGTAAAAAAGCTGAGCAAATCGCTCAGCTTAGACTAAATCTCGGTTGTTAAAATAGAAATCTTCAATCCGTTTAAAAGCACCAGGTTCAACTCGTTCTAGCGCAGTGCCAATCTCATCCAAGGCATCTTGGTAACGATATTCTCTGTTAAATAGTTCCAAACTGTTCTCAATCGCACTCTTGATTTCAGGATGAGTATGACGGTAACGATTCGCATATTGCATCATTTGCTCCGTCAACGCTGCAGCATCCACTAAGTCGTAGGTCTTTTGATCCAACAATTCCATGTCCTCATCGCAAAGACTCACAAGCTTATTAATATCCTGCATATTGATCCGAATCTTGTTTAATGATTTGCTTAACTCTTCCACACGATCCGTCGCTACGAAGAAGAATTCTAAGTAATCCCCAGGCAAGCCAGGTAAACGTTGTTGTTCTACATAGCGTTTTAGATTGCGTAAACGGAATTCATACTTCTCGATTTTCTCAGAAGCTTCCTTTTCACCTTTACGCAAATCGTGTAAGTCATCATCAATCTCAACTTGTTTCGTTTCAATATCATCCAAGACTTTGAAGGCATCCTTATAGAACACTTGAACTTCGGAAAAGGCTAATTCATGTTTGTCAATCTGTGGTTCCATATTGCGGTTGCGACGTTCCAGTTCTTCAATCTCTGTTTGGAAACCGCGGGCACGTCCCAACTCATTGTTGTTCAATGCGTAGCTCTGAGAAGTGTGGTCCAACTCGACCATCAATTGGTGGTTATTCCGAGCAGCGTGAGTAATATATTCACCGATTGTTTTACGGTTAGTTAAAACATATTTTTTCGCTTCAAATTCTTTTTCTAATACGACATACAGATCATCGATCAATTCAGCCGTTTCTTTATTGGCTGTTTCCACAGTACCTAACTCGATTTTCTCTAAATCCTCTAATGAACGTTCAACATGCTTCTTCACTTTATCCAGACGTTCTTCGAAATCATCCTCTGGTAAAACAAAATTGTCAGCCATCATTTTCTTATAAGTTTTTTCTAGTTCATCGATCTGGCCTGGGAAAGTTTTTTCTAAATCTTCATAAATAGCAGGAACCTTTTGCATCGTTTCTTGTACTTCGTACGTATGCTTCTCTGCATCATCCAATACTTCTCGGGCTTCGATCGGATCGCCTGAAGTATTCAAAGTAACGAATTGCGTAAATTCGATTTCCACATTTTTTACCTGTTTTTGAATCTCAGGTAAAGCAGGTCCAAAGCTGTCTTTCTTTTCCTTCAGATCCTTTTTCAATTCTTCAAAAACATCTAACGCTTGCTGAACGGCTAATGAATTACGTTCTTCAGTCTCGCGTAATTCCTTCAATCCTGTACGAATTCCTTCAACTTCTTCTTCCATCTCAGTCATCGTGCGCTCTGCGCTTTCGATCGCCGATTTTCCCTTCATAAAACGGAAGGTCTCATTTTGGCTTTCAACTTCAAAGATTTGACTTTCAAGCTCAGCAAAAGATTTCGTCGAAACATCTGTCCACTTTTGATTCCATTCACGGAAAGTATTTTGACTTTGGCCGACAAGATGCATTTTTTTCACTTCATCGACCTCTTCCACGACAGGAAGATCGAATAACGCTTCTTTCCTTTTATCAAGTTCTTTTAAGCGTTCTTGATTTTTTTTCTTCATCAGATAACCAATCAAGTATAAAACGGCAGCCAAAATGACTAAGCCGATAACGATCCCTATGATTACATTACTTCCCATGTATGATTTTCCTTTCAACTATCCAGATTCAGTTTATTTAATGGTTCATTATTATCAGTTTTTTGGCGAAAACATCTAACGTAGATTATAACACAAAAGACTTTTCTCTTCACTAGCTAGTTTTGAAATCCCTTTAGAAATGTTTATCGCACAGTCACTCCTCATACTAGCATTTTTTGCTGACTGCTTCAATTGCAATAAATTTAAGAAAAGTGTAATTTTATCAAATTTTCTATTCGAGAAAGCGTCGAATCCCCTTGAAATTGTGCAACTTTTCAGATAATATTAAAGCCACATTAAAATAAGAGGTGATTAAAGTGAAAGTGATCAAATTTGGCGGGAGCTCCGTAGCTTCAGCTGAACAACTAAAAAAAGTCTTATCGATCGTGACAGGCGACTCCGGCCGTCGTTTCGTGGTGGTTTCTGCTCCAGGAAAGCGAACCAATAAAGACAAAAAAGTCACCGACTTATTGATTCAATTTTATAATGCTGTTGTTTACAAACACGATACTGACGAATTGATCCGTGAAATCGTCGCGCGTTATACCGAGATCGCGGCAGAATTTCAGGTCGATGACGATATTGAGAATACTTTTAGTGCTGAATTAAGGCAGCTGCAGGAAAACTTTGATGAAGCCGATCCTTATGCCTTAGACAGCTTTTTAGCCAGTGGAGAGAATTTAAATGCCCAATTAGTCGCAGCATGTTTCCAAAAAAATGGTGTCCGTGCTCGCTACATCAATCCAAAAGAGTTAGGAATCACAGTCTCCAATGAACCGCAAAACGCCCGGATTCTAGAGGAATCCTATGAAAAAATCTATCAATGGCGCGAGTCTGAAGATATCCTAATTATCCCAGGATTCTTTGGCTACACAACTGATGGCCACCTTTGTACCTTTTCTCGAGGCGGATCGGATATTACCGGTTCGATCGTTGCAGCAGGTTTAAAGGTCGACCTGTACGAGAACTTCACGGATGTGGATGGTATTTTCGCGGCCAGTCCCAAATATATCCATGATCCTGAACTGATTGAATATGCTACTTATCGTGAGATTCGTGAGTTGACGTATGCCGGCTTTACCGTTTTTCACGACGAAGCCCTGATGCCGGCCTTTAAAGCACAGATTCCTGTGATTATTAAAAACACTAATAACCCCGAATGCCAAGGAACGTTAATCAAGAAATCCTTTGAGAATGTTAGCCGGAATGAAGTGGTGGGAGTTGCCAGTGATGGCGGCTTCTGCGGAATAACGGTTGGCAAATATTTGTTAAACCGAGAAGTCGGTATCGTTCGACGTATTTTGCAAATTCTTGAAGATCTGAACATTTGCTTTGAGCATATGCCTTCAGGAATTGATGATATCTCGATCATCCTGAGAGAACGCCAGTTGACTCGTGATATTGAAGCAGAATTAATGAAGCAGATCGAAGAGAAAATCCAACCGGATCAGCTATCGATCGAGCATGGACTGTCCGTAGTCGCCCTTGTTGGTGAAGGCATGCGCGAGCGGCCAGGAACAACTTCTGACAGCACCGCTGCTCTAGCCCGTAAAAATGTCAATTTGCGGATGATCTCTCAAGGCGCCGATGAACGCAGTATTATCTTCGCCATTCGCAGTGAGCAAGAACGCTTAGCTGTACGTTCACTTTATTACACATTTTTTGATTAAAAAAGGAAAAGCCGTTACTTTTCGGCTTTTCCTTTTTGTCTGTCTATTTCTTCTTTGATCAATGGTTCAGGTGCGTAGTTTTGCTGCCAATCCTCCGGCTTCATCACTTTATTAGTCACTGGATGATACCGCGGCTTCCCATCAGGAAAGAGTTTCCCCATATTCGCCCGATGGACGATCTCAAAAATTGGCTGAGGATCAACACCGATCAGCGCAAATGAGCCATACGTAAAATAAAGCAAATCGGTCAGGGCATCCACTTCGGCCGTTAAAGCATCTTCGACCTTTTCCCCCTTGGTTAAAACCTTTTCTTTTGCCTGTTCAACACTTTCGTGAAGCTTCTCAACTAAATCCGAAAACTCCGCTTCATCACCTTCTGCAACACCATACAAGAATTCGACGATCTCTTCAGCTTTAAATCCTGCGCGGAAGCTCCCTCGTTCTTTAGAAAATGCTTTTGGTAAATTAGGTGGCGCTGGCGCAAAGGTTTCATGAAATTCTTTAGCCATTTGATATGGTTCTTTTGACATACTTATCCCTCTTTAAATGATATTGAAATACTTCATTGCTTGATAAATGCCATCATTCTCATTCGTTGCGGTAACATAATCCGCTTGCTCTTTGACCTCATCCAGTCCATTCCCCATCGCTACTCCGATACCGACTTTTTTGATCATTTCAATATCGTTATAGTGATCACCAAAAACCATTACCTCTTCAGGCGTAATCCCAGCTGCTTTCGTAAACTCCAAGATGCCGTGATACTTCGAGCCATTCTTGGGAACGATGTCAACCGAGTAAGGATTAGACCGCTGAAACGAACAATCTGGCAGTAATTCTTGCAATCGTTGTGCTTCATTTTCTGCACTGAAAAGCACACATTGATAAATCGGTTCCTGTAAAATTGAGAGCTTTTTGTACCGCCCCTTTTGACGATTTGGACTGAAGGATTGCAACAATCTTCTCGTCGGTCTAACAGGAAACCATTTAGGCATCCAGCTGGCGATTTTTTTTAATAAAGAATTTTGGGACCATTTCATTAAATGGCTGCCATCCATTCTTCGACGTCCGCCAAAAATGATTTGCCGATGTTCGTCATCGGCAAAGTCCACGATTCGCTGCAATGTCTCAGCAGAAAATGGACGCTGGTAAATATCCTTTTCTCGCGTGTACACCAGTTGCCCATTGTACATCACAAAGACGTCCAAAGGCAGCTGTTCAATTCGTTCCTCGATCCTCACAGGCCCTCGTCCGGTCGCGACTCCGCAGAAAATCCCCTGTTTTTGCGCCAGGCGAATCGCTTCTCTGGTGCTGTCCAATACTTTTGAATCACTTGTGATCAACGTCCCGTCAATATCAAAAAAAATGGCTTTTATCATGGTTCTCCCTCATTTTAAAATAGATCGATTTGGCTCGGATTTAATCCTTCGTAATCCAAACCTAAACGCTTTTTCAGTTGCATAGCATTATCGGCCGCATCCCCACCGGAGTTATTATTGAAGATAACACCAACTTCTTTTGTTTCCTTGGCTACTTGCTGGATTTTTTCTCCTAATATCTTCAGCTCGGCTTCATTGTAACGATAAAGCGTACGTTTCTTCCGCCAATCCCCCGTACGATCATTCCAATAGGCCTGATTTCTGCCATGGAAACGGAACAAGCTGAAATTCGGATTGGTTACCGTCGTATCCAACGGTACAGTGTCAGGTAGCTGTGGTTCATCAACCATGACCAAACTAAAGTTCAAGGTTCTCATTAACTGATGGGTCTTTTCAACAAACTCTTTGCCATACCAGCTGTAGTCTCGCAATTCGATCGCCACAGGCAAATCATTGAATAGTTCCCGTAAGGTCTCTAAATAAGCGACGTTTTCTTTGGTACACTTAAATTGTGCCGGAAATTGCGCTAAAAAGCAAAATAACTTTCCACTTTCGATCATCGGCTGCAAGGTGTCTAAAAAATGCTCCTGCATCGCAGTCATAGAAGGATAACTATCTTGCCATTTCGCCTGTCCTGTGAATCCGCCATATAGCTTCACCACAAAACGAAAATCCTCCGGAACCTGTGTGAGCCAGTTTTCAACGGAACTTTTTCTGGTAATCCCATAATAATTCGTATCTAATTCTACCAATGGTAAGTAACCAGCGTACTCATACAAAGAAGAGGTCTTCTTACCCGTCAGACTGCTGTGTTCATTAAAAGAAGTTAATCCAATTCGAATCATAGTATCCTAGCCTCCCCTTGCTTCATAGTATACAATAAACATAGCAAAAAAATGATTGCAATGCGCGAATAACGAATGGAGTAATGAAGATGAAACGGATTTTGATTTTACATACAGGTGGAACGATCTCAATGAGTCAGGATGCTGACGGTGCTGTACGCCCTGATAAGAAAAATCCTTTACTGGCGGCGGGGCAAGAATTACGTTTGCCTGCTGATATCGAATTAATCGTAGAAGACTTTTCTAATCTGCCTTCTCCACATATAACAGTTGAAACAATGTTCCAGCTCAAGGAACGGATTAAAGCGGCCAAACAAGAAGGCATTGATAGCGTCGTTATCACACATGGAACGGATACATTAGAAGAGACTGCTTATTTTCTAGAAATAACCATCGGTGATTTAATGCCGATTATTCTCACCGGCGCGATGCGTTCAATCAATGAATTAGGCAGTGATGGCCTCTATAATTTTGAATGTGCGATCCGTGTAGCGGCTTCAGAAAGTGCCATCAATAAAGGCGTGCTAGTGGTCATGAATGATGAAGTCCACAGTGCCCGCTATGTGACAAAGACCCATACAACAAATGTCGCCACATTTAGGACGCCGACGCTAGGACCGATCGGATTAGTAACAAAATCAAAGATTCTTTTCAAACAAGAACTTCCCAAGGCAACTCGTTATGATATCGACAGTTTTGATGCGATGATTCCGATTGTAAAAGTTTTTGCCGGGATGGAGGGCGAGTTCTTTAAGATACTTGACCAAGCCATTTCTGTGGATGGTCTCGTAGTAGAAGCATTGGGTGCGGGAAATTTACCGCCGCAAACCTTACCGCCTTTTTATCATTTACTGGAAAAAGGCCTGCCGATCGTTCTAGTCTCTCGCTGCTTCAACGGGATTGCTGAACCTGTCTATGATTATCATGGCGGCGGCGTAGAATTAGCTCAGCATGGGGTGATCTTCTGTAACGGGATTAACAGTCAAAAGGCCCGGTTAAAATTATTGATCGCGTTGAACGCCAAGCTCTCAAAAGAAGAATTGAAGCGATTTATGGAAGAATAATTTGCTAAGCAACACGACAAAAAGAAGCTGGATCGAAAATACTCTCGATTCAGCTTCTTTTTTGCCATAAAATATTTGCTTCGCAGGCCAGTTGATCGCCAAGACGAATTTCATGTCGGGTTTTGACTTCTTCTGCCTCAACAATTTCATAAAAGCTTTCGATATCGTTCCCGTATAATACCTCTTTATCAAATTTTACATTCACATAGGTCGGTTCATGCTGTGTCATAAAATCATAGCCTAAGACATCGATCAACCAATTGAAATACATGGCATTGTTGACATGATGATTGCTGTCAAGATCGTAGTAACGTACGTGATATAACTGATGGTGTTCACCCTCAACTTTTTCGATCTTAGGCCAGCGACGAATCTTTTTAACCTGCGGTGACTCGTAAGGTGCCATTAATTTAGCATCCACACTGCTCATTTTCCGATTTTCAACATCCATCAAAACAAAGGACATATCAATCTTCAGCAATTCTGTTTCCTCTGAATCATAAACCCAAAAGCTGCGGTAACAGAAATAACGATTAAATTCGGTTGGCTCAGTCACGACCGTGATCTGCTCGCCGACTTTTGGCAATCGATCAATTGTTACCTCCGTTTGAGTAATCACCCAAGTAATCCCTAGCGTATTAATGTATTCAGTGCCCCGTTCCAATTGATCGCTTTGATCAGAAGACGCCTTGATAGCAACGCTTAATAAAGCCGGAAACGTCATATTTTGATTGATATCGCACTCATAGTAGGCGACCTCATGATTCAAGGTGTATCTTTTTCCCAATTACTTTCCTCCTAAAGCTAAGACACGATCTACCGCATCCCCATAACTCTCGCCAAAGGTATTCAGATGAACAAGCAGATAATAGAGCTGATAGATCGTCAGTCGTTCTTCCCAACCGGCACGCATCGGTAGAATTTCTTGATAGCTGTCGATGAACTCTCGACGAAATCCGCCAAAAAGCTGCGACATGGCCAGATCCACTTCCCGATGGCCATATGACACTACCGGATCAATAAATACAGGCTGTCCTTGCGTATCAAAAAACGTGTTGCCGCTCCAAAAATCACCGTGCAATAAAGTTGGTTCAAAAGACATTGTACCCCATTTTTGATACACCCACTCTTTAAATAACTGATAATTTTGTTCTCGCTTCGTTGTCCAATGATTTCTTCCCTTGGCAATTTCAATTTGGATCTCCAAACGATAGGTAAAATAGAAGTCCCACCAGTCTCTGGTAAATGTATTGATTTGCGGAAGGACGCCGATAAAATTATTTTTTTTATAACCAAAATAATCGGCTTTTACTCGATGAATTTTACTCAATGCATGGGCTAAATCTTTTTGATCCCCTTCACCAGGTTCGATCCATTCCATCAGAATAAAAGCCCCTTCCATAAAAGTTCCATGTCGAAAAACTTTTGGAACGCGTACAAAGTTGCTCAATTCTTCCAACCCGCCAACCTCAGCTTGAAAAAAGTCCGCTGACATCTGAGGATGGTATTTTAGAAAATAATCCCGTTCTCCATCTGTTACACGATAGGCCTGATTGGTATCTCCGCCGCCGATCGGTACAGCTTTCGATTGTAATTGTAAATAGTTTAGCAGTTCATCCATCTCGTCAGCTCCTTACAACAAATAAATTTTCTTCAGGTCTTTGATTTCTTGTTTCGTTACACCGATTCCATCACGAATAAAGTTATTCATTGTTCCATATTGCTCTTTGATTAATTTGAAGCTTGTTTGCAGATATTCCTTTTTAGCCTTCATCATATCCTCAATGCCGTTCAACGAATCCGCGGGCACACCTGCTTTCTCCGCTTTTTGGTACATTTCTTCGACAGCCTTCTTTAAATAACGATTCGTTGCTAGATAATCCTTTGTGATGGTTGTTTGATTGACATCTAGACTGCTTAATAACAGGATTGCCGCAAAACCCGTACGGTCTTTTCCTGCCGTACAATGAAAGAGCAGACTCTCCTTCTCACTTGAATTCTCCAAGACTAAATCAAAAAATTTACGATACTGTCCTCGCACATGGTCATCTGTCACAAAGTGTTTGTATACCTCGACCATTTGTTGATGCGCATCCTCTCCGTTTTGCATCCGACGCATCATTTTCCTAGGCGAGGCCGAAGCTGTCTTAGTTTCCTCTATTGGAAAAATTGGCAAGAAAATATTTTTCGCTTCAGGTATTTCCTGATCCGGCTGAGAATCTCGCTCTTCAATTGAACGAAAATCGACGACTTTTTTAATCCCGTATTTACTTAAATAGTGTTTATCCTGCGCATCAATATGATTGATACCTGCAGAACGAATCAATTTTTGATGAGCGATCCTCCGTCCATCTTTTGTCTTATAACCACCCAATTCCCGCATATTTTCAGCATGCCGAACGGCTAAATGTTTAGGCATTCAACCAACCTCCTTTTTCATTTTCCGAATGCATCTCCCATTCAACTAAATTATCCATTTCGCAAGCGACTTCTCTTAATAAAATCCCCTCATTAAGCCTTTTGCAAAAGTTGAATCAACATCCTTTTTGCTAAAAGTATAGCATAATCAGCAAGAAAACGCTTTTGTTCGTAAAAATGGCGTTTCAAAAAAAATCTGAAACAGCCACACTGTCTCAGATTTTTTTCTTTTATGCCAACGCACCCATTGGGTCCCAAGGTGCTAGAACTGTTGGTTCTGCCTCGAAGGCAGCTAATTGTTCTGGTGTTAAAAATTCTTTGCGAACAACGATCTGATAGGTGTATTCATCCATCCATTCGTCACTCATTACAAAAAAGCCCTTTTCGCCAACTTTTTCTCCCCAGCTGTTTTCGACTTTCCATTTTTTCGCCTGACCATCAATCAAGTCGACACCGGTCAAAACCATCGCGTGGGTCATCAAGCTTTCGCCATAGTCTAATCGCTCAGCCTTCGTCATGGTCAAATCAACGTCAAATAAATCTTCGACATCATAGGCATCTAAGGCCATGATTCCGCTGTCGCGGGTTGAGGATTGACCAACATCGCAGCCAAACCAGACAGATTCGCCTTGCTCTAATTGCTTAACCGCCAATGCCTTGAAATCCTCCATCTCAAGATTCAAGTATTTTACCTGTTTACCATCCACTACATTTCCTAACATATCCACCGTATAGGATTTCATGAAAGGCTTGTCTTCAGTCGGCGCATTGATAATACTGATATACTCATCTAAATCTACATCAACATATTTATCATAGAAGCTTTGTGGAGTCAGTCCTTGATCCAAATGATAATTTTTTTCTTCATCACGATATTCAAAATCAAACACTGTTGGCGGTGTCCCCAATGAGATCGCCAAAAGATTATAGACTTCCTGCAGCATCGCTTCACGGTTTGCTTGAATCTCTTCTTCTGTCGCCTCTTCCAAGATCATCTGACGGAGCAGAACCGCGTGTTTGCGTAATAATTTATTTAAATAATTATTTAGATCGCGAGAGTTTGAACTGTTGCTGCTTTCCGGCATCACACTTTTCGGTACGACTCCATATTTCTGGAAAAGAGACACAATCATATCCCATTGCCCACCATCTTGCTGCGGTGTTTGCAGCAAAAAGGCCACCTCGCGGCTCGTTACAGGCTGATCTGCTGTATTCAATATATTTTCATAGAAGTAATTTGCCTTCTCGTATTTATCCCAAAAGAAGGTATAGTTTTGTGAAAGCTCAAAGTCCTTCAGCTGAAAGGTCGTCAACAGTTTGTGCCGAAACGTATTTAATGCCGCAAACATCCAGCAGCGTCCAGATTGTTTTTGGTTTGCGACTTTTCCTGTAGCCAGATCAATGGAGAAGACCGGCGTATTTTCCACATGTGTCTGAATATTTTCCGCAGAGGCCCGAATACCATTTTTTACTACGCCTCGTTGCAATGCGATTTGTTTAGAATTTTGTTCAAAAGCTTTTCGAAAAGCTTGGGTTCGTTCATTTGTAATTTTTGCCATAAAAACGCCTCCTTGCCCCTCATTTTACGCTTAATGAGGCAAAGAGACAATTAGTTTACAAACTAGGCTGCAAAACTGCTTTTCCTTTTTCGATCCATTGACCCAGTCGCTTGCTTGATAGCATCACCGTTAGCAACATACTCCCGATAAACAATAAAAGAACTTCCACAGAGCTGATCTCGAAATCAAGCTCAAGGGCTCTCAAGCCTTTCACTAAAAAACCATGAAGCAAATACACCGTCAACGTATTTTTTCCCCAATTGGAGAAAAAGTGCCGTTCTTTGGGGACAATCATCAAGAAAGCAACGATTCCGATTAACCCAGCTATAAAAAAGATCAAACGTTGAGGTCCGCCTAGTAACGGTTGATTGAGATAGTCTTCATAGGGCTTTGAACCAAAGACCCAATACTTATTGATCAAATCGTTTCCCTGTATAAATAGAAACAATCCGCTAAATAGCAGTAAGGCCATCCATTTTTTCGGATATGTCTTCAGCTTTTCGACCCAATTCTTCGGAATCACGTAGCCTAACATGAAATAAGGGAAGAACGTCAATGTTCGTTGAACCGCTAAAAAACGATCAAAAATTGGAAAATACCCCACGAGCAGTGCAATCAGTATACTAGCGATCAAAACCTGTCTTACTGAAAATTTATGCGTCAAATGCAAAAGCACGTTCCAGCAAAACAAGCTCAATAAAAACCATAATGACCATTGCGGAATTCCCAGATCAAGACTGAAGGAATCCTGCAGACCAATCAACGTGTAATAGCCGGAGTACAACAACTGAAAGAAAATGTAGGGAAGCAACAATTTTTTTACTAAAATCATCAAGGGTTTTGGTCCACTTTTCGCGAAAAAACCTGAGATCAGGATGAACGCGGGCATGTGGAAGGTAAAGATAAAATAGTACAAATCATTATATAGAGGATGATCATTTGCAAACGGCTGTAGAAAGTGACCAAACACAACTAAGATCATCAAGAAAAGTTTTGCGTTGTCAAAATAGGCATCGCGTTTTTCCATCGAATCCCTCCTCGCTATTAGTATAACGAGGATTGTTATTAGGTTCAAAGAGAGTGACTTCGTTTTAAAAAAAGGTCATGCTTTTCTCAATATTTCACTCATATTTAAGCTTTTTATTCATATAAAATTCACTTTTTAGGTGTAAAAAAATAGAGACGATCAAAAGATCATCTCTAAAACTCCGGCAGTAGGACTCGAACCTACGACATCATGATTAACAGTCATGCGCTACTACCAACTGAGCTATGCCGGAAGAATACTTTACTATAATATCAATTTTTATTTCATGATGCAATCCTAATTTTCAAAAATTAGATGGAACTGCTGAAAATTTTTATCGAAATAAAAATGGAACGATTTCAAATAGAATTAGAGGATTTATTATGTCAAAACACAAGCACCAAAAAAGAAAGAAAAATAAATTAACACTTGTTTTTCCGCTTTTTTTAATACTCCTAGCATTCAGCGGAATGTATGCTGAACACAGCTATCCTGAGCATCACGCAACGAAAAAAAGCAGCACACCTGCAACGAAAACAACTACTGATTTGACCAATCAGCAACCAATCGAACCAAAAAATGCTACGTCCGCTGGTATTGAGCAGTTATTGGTAGAAAAAAATTTTAGCGGTACTGTTTTAGTTTTTCAGCATGGACAGGTGATTTTGAATAAAGCTTATGGCTGGAAAGATCAAGCTAGAAGAATCCACAATACGATTCATACACAATATTGCATCGGCTCCGTTCAAAAGGGACAAACTGCCTATTTGATCATGCAGGCGGTTAAATCTGGTAAAATTTCCCTAGAGGAAAAGCTCAGCACCTTTTATCCGCAAATTTCTAATAGTGAGAAAATCTCTATCAAAGATATGCTGAATATGAGTTCTGGGTTACGTATCGACGAAAAGAAAATTGCCGCCTTGAACACTACTGATCCACAAAAAATACTTTCAGAGACAATTCGTCAAACGACTGTGGCTGCGAATTCTAGTTACTCCTATCAACCGGTCAATTATGTTTTGTTAGCTGGAATTTTGGAGCAAGTCTATCATACCGACTACAGCACACTATTTGATAAACTTTTAAGAAAACCAATGAAGCTGAAAGAAACAAGCTTCTATTCAGAAACGAACAATCAGCAGGCTCTTTCATACTCAGAAAGTTCCTCCGGCCCTGTTTACGCTCCTACGACCGTATCTTCTTACGCAGATGAATTAGGAACAGGCAATGTGTTTATGTCGGGGGAGGATTTGTACAGCTATTTTCAAGATCTTTATCAGGACAAATTTTTAACAACACAAGAACGTGCTGCATTATGGCAATCGTATCCAGGTGAAAAATACGCCAGCGGAATCTATAACATGACAAATAACTACCATTCACGAGGAGTTAAGGCACGTTTTGAAGCCCTTGTTGATTTTTCAAAAGATGGTCAAAATGGCATTATTCTGCTCTCAAATGTCTGGACTCAACCAAAGGGATATAATGATATCGTCTCTAAACTATATAAACAAGTCGTCGCAGGCTCGTAAGCGACGACTCGTTTATAAATAAAGAATTCACAGCAGCTAATGCCGCATTTTTTTCTGTTTAACCAGTTGACAAATAAGCTTGTTTTCGCTATTCTATATCTTGTGTTAAATAACTATGCCGCCTTAGCTCAGCTGGTAGAGCGTTTCCATGGTAAGGAAGAGGTCGTCGGTTCAAGCCCGACAGGTGGCTCTTCTAAGAACGTTGAGTTTTCAACGTTCTTTTTTTTTGTTTAGAACTACTTTCAATTCCTGCAAGGTAGCAGCTGGCAAGTGTCAGACCTAATAAAATTCCACCAAAAATATCGGTTCCCCAATGGGCTCCAGACAAAAAACGTCCGATAACCAGCGCAATCATGACCACCAGGCTCACATAGGCGATGATTGCTTTTCCCGTTCCTGTTTCCTTTCTTAATACATAAAAAGCTGACAGTAAGACTGTAATCGCCAGAAAAGTATGACTTGACGGATAGGATGCCTCTAGCTGTCCATCCACTAAAATCGGTCGATAATTGATGATGACTTTTTCAAAAAGAACATAGCAAGCGGCGACTCCAGCATAAAGAAATCCTAGCGCAAGAATTTCCTTGTCCACTAGTAAGAGCTTCTTGCGGGTATACAATTGGAAAAATCCTCGTAAAGCAAAATACCCCACGATTATCAATGGAAAAATCCCTAAGATTTCCGTCACTTGATACCAAAATTCACTAGTACCTATCTTCTGAAATACGTATTGATTAATTGTAGAAAAGCCCACCTCCGAATGCTGCGGACCTATTTTCTGTACATCGAACAAGGATAAAGAAATCGTGTATAAAATAAAGACGATCAATAATCCTATGGCTGTTTCTAATTGCTTCTTTGCTATTTTCATTTGACTAATCCTCTCCTAACAATTATTTGGAAGCTATCCAAATAAAACGTATCAGAGACTGCCAGAAACAAAAAGAAGCGCACCGTCACCTTGATGTGACGATGCGTATCAACGGCTATTTAATAGGGAAATCCCCTTCACTGCCAAAAGCATTAATACATACGTTGCCGGGTATGGATGTCTAGTCATGATGAAAAGCAGTACGCCGAACAACGATAAAATCAAAGAAACCGATCCAATAATTCGTTGTTCTCGCCTAGAAAAAGCGAGTTCAAAAATGCCGAACAGCATTGTTAAAATAACGAATGAAAAAATAATAAGCTTGAAGATAATTGTTTCCTGCGAAAGTTGCCATAAAGAGACAAACGCAATATGGTTCCCTTGTGCTTGACCAAAAATCGGCAGAACAATTAATAAGCCGACCATGCAATCTGAAATACCTAAAAGCAAATGTTGAAAGTTTTTCCGCTGCTGTTGCTGCTCATTTTCTGCAATTGACAGCAATTCACTATTGGATAGCAACTCATCAATAGAAATATCAAAAACCTGCGAAATAGCTTTTAAGGAATCAATACTGGGAAACCCGCGACCTGACTCCCATTTGGAAACTGCTGTTCGTGAGATAAATAGTCTCTCTGCTAATTCTTCCTGCGTCCATTGCTTATTTTGACGTAATTGCTTTAGTTTCTCGTTGAAATCCACTCTAATCTCCCATTCTTTCTTTTCTCCTCAATCATACCATAATAGCAGAACAGAAAAAGGAGCTGGTTCGAAAGTCTTTTAGACTTTCAAACCAGCTCCTACTCACAAATAAACGACGCCTCTATATCATCTTCTATGAGATTTTACTCGTCCTCGTCATCATCGTCACCGATGATCCGTTCATTCACGTGGCAAATATTACTTGTCGCAGATTCGACTAATGCAAGCTCTGTACCGATCAATTCACTATTGATGAAATCAATCACCATCGGCATATTCATTCCTGCGTATAGTTCGATCGATTGCCCTTCTAAAATCATCCGCGAGACTACATTACAAGGTGTCCCGCCCATCAAATCAGCCAGCACGACAAAATCATCTAAATCCGCAATAACTGCTTCAAATTTTGCGCGAAAATCTTCCGCTGACTCTGCGGGAAGTAAACTGACTGTATGGATGCTTTCTTGCGGTCCCATAATCATTTCCGTACTCTTTTTCAATTCCTCACAAAAGAGTCCATGACTCACTAAAACTAATTGTTTTCCCATTGGTTCGCTCCTCATTATTCATTGGAATCAGCCTAACTTATTTAGAAATCACACCTAATGCTGATAATGCCACACAGACAACTAATACGATAAAGATCGCCTTGGTTGAAGTCATGTTCTTTTTACCTAGCATCCAATAAATCGCTGCAACGATTCCTGCTGGTAATAAGCGCGGTAAGATCATATCAAGATTGTTCTGCATATTCAACGTCACATCACCAATGCTCGGTGCCCAAGAGAATTTTACATTGATCATGGTGGCAACTAACGCCCCAACCATGAAGACACCAAGCAAAGTTGCCGCGTCTGTCAAAGCAGTTAAGCGATGCTGCATCGTTGTAACTAAAGAGATTCCTTCACGATAAGCGAATTCCAGTTGTTTCCAACGGAAGATCATTACCGCGATTTGTGCGATGATCCAAATGAAGATACCAGTTGGATTTCCATTGATCGCCATATTCGCTGCCAAGGCCCCAAAAATCGTTGGAATCAATGCGGCGAAGATCGAATCCCCAATTGCCGCAAAGGGACCCATTAACCCAGCCTTCATCCCTGATACAGTGTCTTTTCCGCCAATCCCTTCTTTTTCTTCAATCGCCAAGTCAATCCCAGTCACGATTGTATTGAAGAAGTTTGACGTATTAAAAAATTGTGTATGAGTCTTCATAATTTCTTTTAATTCCGGCGTGTCATCGCCATAAATCTTACGTAATTGCGGTAAGATTGTATAAAGGTAGCCTGATCCTTGCATCCGTTCATAGTTCCAGCCTAATTGGAAGGTAAACAAGCTTCTGCGATTGATCTGCTTAAAATCTTCCTTCGTCAACTTATAATTAGATTTCGTCATCTTCAATCTCTCCTTCATCTAAATCATTGGAAGCAACTTCTTTCGGTGCTGGGGAATTTGGAATCATCTGTCCATTCTTATAACTGATCGCAGCTAAAGCAAATCCGATCAATGCGATGGCTAACATAGGAAGTGAATTGAAAATGCCTTCGAAATTCTTCACAACACCCGCAACACCAGTGCCTAAAACCTGCATATTCGTAAAGACTGTTCCTAGTAACGCTGTTAACGTGAATCCTAGGATCAAGTAAGGAAAGTGTTTTTTCACCGGCAAGTAACGTAATAAAATCGCAAACCCGACAGCTGGTAAAACTGCTCCGGCTACAGATAGACCGTCACCTAACCATTTCAAATCACCATTCAAGACAGCAACAACCTTTTCGACTAAGCCTCCACCAAATGCCAGCGCTAGAAAGACTGGAATCATGCGAGAAAATGACCATGGAATGGCCCCCATCAAGAAGTTGCGTTCAATGCCTTTATAATTCATATCTTCGACTAATTTATCAATCCGATGAGCGAAATACGTATTGGCAAAACGAGCCAAAATATCTAATTGAATCATCAAGCTGGCAACTGGTACCGCAATTGCAGCGATCGCTTGCTCTGGATTCATTCCCAATGCTACTGAAAAAGCTGTTGCTAGAATCGTTCCGGAGTTAGCGTCAATTTTTGATGCGCCTCCAAATGTACCGACACCTAGTACGGTCAATTGCATACTGCCGCCAATAATAAGTCCTGCTTTTAAATCGCCCATTACTAGGCCGGCAAATAATCCGGCAAAGACTGGTGCACTCAGTGATGAATAAATTTGTAATTCATCTAAAATTTGATACCCTGCATATAATGTTAATAATAAGATCTGCCACCATAAGATATCCATTTATTTATCCTCCTATTTCGCTAATAGATTCATGAAGTCTTCTGCTTTATCACTTGGTACCATTTGTGCGATCAATCGAACGCCTTTAGCATGTAATTGGTTGAATACTTCTACATCCTGATCGACAACATTGATTGATTTAGTAATTGAACGCGTTTCATCTGTTTGCGACATATTTCCGACATTGATTTCTTCAATTGGAACACCTAACTCAACTAGCTTCAATAAACGATCGGGTTTGCGGGCAATGATCAATAGACGTTGAGAATCATATTTCCCTGCTAAGATATTGTTAGCGGCTTTTTCAATCGGCAGCACGCTTAGCTTCCACGCCTGCTGGAGTAGCCAGCTTCAGTCCGCTTTTTTCAATATCATTTTGTGCCACTTCATCATCTACCACCATGATCCGCGTAATATTCAGTTTTGTTGTCCATAAGTTTGCTACCTGTCCGTGAATCAAACGTCCGTCAATTCTTACTCCAATAATACTCATTGTTATCCCTCTTTCATTTCTTTATATAATGGTTTTTTTACCAATTGAATCTCTGGTTGAAAGGTTCCTTCTGTTTCAAAAATCACGATTTCATTGTTGCCTTCTTTAAGTAATCCCTTAGGAATATAAAGCGATAGTGTTGGGCCAACTTCCCAAAATCGTCCGATATTTACTTGGTTGACAAAAACGACACCTTTTCCAAAATTCGACAGATCGATAAAGCTGTCTTCCACTTCATCAAGCACTACTTCATAGCGATAAAAACTTGGCTGCTCTGGCTGCCATTCTCTTGAATAATCAACTGCCTCACAAGAATCCAGCGGCAAGCAATACTGCGACCAATCAGTGAGGAAATGCAGATCAGCCATGACTCCTGTTCGAATCCCCTTATTTTGTGTATCAGCAAATAATTTGTGTCCGTAATTCACCCGACCCATATTTTCAATCAAAATGTCTAATTGATTGGTTTCTTCAGTCATCGGAACAATGATATCCTCGCCGATTTGCGTCTGATACTGTGTCGCTTGTAATTTTTGATTTAGAAATAGCTGACTACGATCGCGACCATCAATGACTCTCAGTCTTTCTTCTTCCGCGTCCTTTTTAATCGATGTGCGATACAGAATGTAGCCAGTATTTTGTCCTAGCATTTCCATCGTCTCTGGATATGTCGTTTTCACCGGTTGACTGATCGTGTCTAAAGTTGAAAACAAGCTGACTTTATTTCTTAAAGGAATTCCTTTTACTTCCATTGTGTTCTTTGTCAACGGTTCCATTTGTTGAATCTCAGGAAACGTATCATGAATCATTTTTTGAATTGCGAAATATTTTTCGGTTGGATTGCCCTGCTCATTTAGCGGAGCCCCGTAATCATAAGAAGTAATTTGCGGCAAATCAATGACTCCTCGTGCGGAGCAGCCATTCATAAAACCAAAATTCGTTCCCCCATGAAACATATATAGATTGATACTGCCTCTAATTAAGACTTCCTTAACTGCTTCCGCCAACTCCTCGGCATCTCGTTGAACAACAGGTTCCTTCCAGCGATTGAACCAGCCATCCCAAAATTCCATGCACATCAGGGGCCACTTTTTTCCGTGTTCATCGAAGAAACTCTGCATGGATGCAAAATTCTCTTCGGCCTTTGAACCAAAATTGCCCGTAACTAAAATATCTTCTTCTATCATGCTGCCTGCTCTAAGTGTCGCACGCCAAGGCCCATCTGAAGTGAAAAACGGAACCGTGATTCCTCTGTTTATCATCAAATCTCGAACCGAACGTAAATAGTCTTTTTCTTCTCCATATGAACCATATTCATTCTCGATTTGGATCATCAAAATATTTCCGCCATTTGACAACTGATGAGGAACCAGTTTCTTTATGAGGACATCATAATAATCAGCCACATGTTTTAAATAACCGATTTCATTTGTTCGGATGCGTGTGTCTTCGTTTAGTAGCCAAGCGGGGAATCCACCAAACTCCCATTCTGCACAAATGTATGGTGATGGTCTTACGATCGCATATAACTCGAGTTCCTTTGCAATTGATAAAAAGCGTTCCAAATCTAGTATTCCATCAAAATGGAACTCACCTTTTTTTGGTTCATGCAAATTCCATGGTATATATGTTTCAACGGTATTGAAGCCTAAAGCTTTCAGGTTATACAGTGAGTGATACCAATCCGCTGGGTCAATCCGAAAATAATGTATTGCTCCTGACATGATCTTAAAGGGCTCGCCGTTTAAAAGAAAATCTTCTTTAATCTCAAATGTTTTCAAAAGCTCCCTCCTTAAATGAAAGCGTTTTTAATATATTAATATATTAAATTATCCGATACTGAAAGTCAACTCTCCTTATTTTAGTGGAATGTGTTAAAATCAAGCCATAACCACAAAATCAAAAAATTCTAATGAAACTTTTAATTCCTATTCATTGTTTGGAGGTTCCTATGGTCATCCCAAAATACCAAATCATAAAAGATGAACTAAAACAGCAAATCATTTCTGGCAAATTCGAAAATGGCGACAAATTTTATACGGAAGCCGAGTTGGCAGAAATGTTCAGTGTCAGCTCAATCACCGTCATTCGCGCGTTGAATGATTTAGTCAAGGATGGATTCATTGTTCGACATCAAGGCCGTGGTTCTTTCGTCTCGCGCGCCCGTAAAGGAAAAATAGTCGAATTTTCCGATATTGAGTTGTTTCCTATAAGTAATGATCAAGTACAAGTCTTATCAATCACACGAGGAAATGATCCCGTTTATTTAAGTAAGCTCGAATTGCCTGATACAGCATTTTATTACTGCATCAAACGCTTGCGCAAAGCCGAAGAAACTCCGTATATCTATCAACAGACCTACTTGCCGGAACAATATGTGAATCCTAATTATCAAGAACTGAGCTATTACAATTCCATCTATCAACGCTTTAAGCTAGATTATAATATCCATATGAACGAAGAAGACTTTACCGAAACAAATGAAATCAAGTTCCCGACTCCTTCAGATGCAGCAAAGCTGCTGGAGATTTCTGCTGATGAACCAACTGTTCTCCAAGTCCGTGTGACCAAACGAAGGGATACACAGCAAATGCTGGAATATGTTGAATCCTATAAAAAATGGAATTTTTACAAAATTGAACTGGTCTCAAAAAACAATTAATCCTGACTAGATCGAGCTTATTGCTCGATCTTTTTACTATGAAGAAAGTATAAAATTTTCACATGAATAAATCGTTTTACAGCAGGCATATCCATGTCCGGCTTCACGAACTAGCTTTTTCGGCAATAAGCAAAAATATTTCGAAATTTGAGAAGCACCAAGTAGGTACCAATCAACATCAGTTCTCTTCGATCACTGTGTTTCTTGGCAATTTAGAAATATTTTGGTCTTATTGCTCAAAAGCTGAGCGAGTTCGCGAAGCCTTTCTTACGTTGATCTCTTCAAAATGCATGTCCACATTCGCTAGATTGACATGACCTGTTCGCACTTCTTGAGCATTGGCCATACCGGCTGCCATACAAAGCTTCAGCAGTTCTGTTACGCTCATTTTTTGTGATAAGCCATAGGCAAACCCAGCTATAGTAGCATCACCTGACCCCACTGGATTAACTGTTTTAATCGTTGGAATCGTTACTCGATAGAAAGAATCACGATATTTTGCAAGCGCCCCATCTTTGCCTAGTGACACAACAATCCACTCAACACCAGTAAATAAAGGCTGAGCTAAAGCACGCTGAAGCGCTTCTAGATCATCAATTGAAAACGGCTGACCCAATAAAGCTTCTAGCTCTTCAAGGTTTGGCTTAATCAGAAAGGGTTTATGCTCACCGGTTAACACCTGCCTCAGGCTTTCACCAGAGGTATCCACAAGGACTTTTACCACTTGTTCTTCCGCTAATTGAACGAGCCTTTGATAAAAATTCAATGGGAGCCCTTTAGCCAGACTGCCTGAAATGGTGACAATCTCGGCTTCTTTAACCAACTCCTGAAAATTTTCCAAAAAAGCCTGCTGTTCCGCTTCTGAAACTGTCGGACCAGCTTCTAATATTTCCGTCTGATTTCCTTCATGCAAGATCGCAATTGAATCTCGACTTTCCTCTTGGATTTCTGTAAATGCCTGCTTGATACCTGCTTTCTTTAATTCTTCCGAGATATAAGCGCCATGAAAACCGCCTAAAACACCCGTTGCTAAAACATCGCCCTTCAAATCATGAATGACACGCGTGACATTAAGTCCTTTTCCGCCAGCTGTTTTACTCACCTGATCGGTTCGATTGACCGTGTCTAGCTTCAGTTTCTCCAGTGGATAAGAAATATCAATGGACGGGTTCATCGTTACTGTTACTATCACGAGCTCGCCTCCTAGTTCACCGCTGCTTCTTCTACGACTTGAACTTTGTCATGCCATGAGCTTGCCGTTTGTTTTAACACGTTGTTCAAGCTTTCGATATTTTCACGACCTTCGCTTTGCAGCCAGTCACGAGCAGCAGCTTCACCTGATTCAATAAACGGCTTTACACCATTTTTCCAGGTGGCACGCCCACAGAGCACACCATTGAAGGTGGAGCCAGCTTCTTTAGCAAATACCAATGTTTGTTGGAATAGCTCCGTTGAAACACCTGCGCTTAAGAAAATAAATGGTAAATCCGTTGCTTGGCTTTGTTCTAAGAAATAGTTTGCCGCTTCTTCTTTTGTATAAGCGATTTCACCAGTACCAAAGCCTTCAACGAAATTCATATTCACTGGGACCTCCACTTTTAGAACATCCACTTTGTATTGCGGTTTTGAGAATTCCTTCATCATATCATTGACCTTGTGCGGTTTCACTTTGGCATAGTCAAATGAACCAGCATCTGAAATTTGCGCATCATAAGAAACCAATTCTAAGTAAAATGGCAAATCTTCTTCTGCACATTCACTGCCTAACCGTTCGACAAAGACATGCTTTTGATGATTGATCGCAGGATCTTCATCCACATCATAATAAAGTAAAAACTTGATAGCATCGGCACCTTGTTCTTTTAGTCGTAAAACCGACCAATCCGCTAATAGATCAGGTAAACGTCCTGGTGTGGTTGCATCATAGCCTGTTTTTTCATATGCCAGCAATAGACCTGCATCTGCATGACGTACTTTTGCTGCAGGCAGACCGTATTCAGGGTCCAATAAGATCGAAGACGCATATGGTGTCAGCTCGCTCGATACCAATTCTTTAAAATGCTCAATATGCTTATCCGTTGGTTCGACATTTAACGCTTTCATCATTTTTTTTAACGCCCCACGTTGATCAATTGCTAAGGCACTGATAATGCCATCCTTTGTTGATAAACGGTCCATCGCCGCTTTTTTACCTGTTGTTAATGTAAGCATGTTTCTTCCTCCCAGTTAATTCCTATTTATAGTCATGAATCGTTACGCCTTTTACCACTCGATTGACTGTTCCCGTTGGTGAAGGCGTGTCAGGTGTATTCGCAACTTTCACCGATGTTAAAAGCGCGACAGTTTGTGCTACCATGACATAGCCTAGTGCTAAATAGGCATCTGGAAGTAAAGAAGTCCCAGTTGCAAACTCGAACGTATCCCCAGAGAAATTCCGTTTTCCGGGTTGAGTGATAGCAAAGACACCGGAAGCGATTTCATCTTCGTGAACTTCTTCTAAGATATCTAAATCGTAATCCCGCGTGTATGGATCATTATTGACAAAACCGAACATGAGGGTCTTTTCATTGATAAATGATTTCGGACCATGACGGAAGCCCATCGATGAATCAAAGACTGTCGCGATTTTTCCAGCAGTCAGTTCTAGGATTTTTAATTGTGCTTCTCTGGTCAAGCCTGCTAAACTGCCGGAACCGACATAAACAATTCGTTCAAAATCAAGTGCGACAATTTCTTCGATGTCATGCTCACGGGCGATCACTTCGTTTCCTAAAGCGTTCAATGTTTCTACATAGTTTTGCTTTTCCTCTAGTGCTGTTTGATCAAATGTCAGCAACGCGCCTAGTGTCATACAGGAGAAGCTGCCAGTCATGGCAAAACCGTCATCATTCGAACGAACAGGCATTAAGAATAAAAAGCTCTTGGAATCGGCTTGGCTGATTTGCGCCAATTTTCCCTCTTTTGCACAGGTGATTGATAAATGATGGATCGTATCCACGACTTGATTTGCGATTTCAACTGCTGCCAAGCTTTCAGGACTGTTTCCGCTTCTGGCAAAGGATACCAGTAAGGTCGGTTCCTCTTTGATTAAATATTCTTCAGGCTCCGCCACGATGTCAGTGGTTCCGATACTTTCAAAGCTGAAGGCTTGACGATCGCCGTGTTTGCGCAAATAAGGAACCAGCGTGTCGCCTACATATTGGGAGGTTCCCGCACCGGTGAAAATTACGCGTGTACGCTGACCCTTTGCTTGTTTTTGGACTTCTGTAAGAAAATTTTCTAATTCCCCTTGGGCTGACTGATAAAGGTCAATCGTTTCTTTCCAAAGTTCCGGCTGTTGGCGAATCTCACGCGTCGTGATCTCCGCTCCCATTTGTTCCAATTTTTCTTTTTCTATTGTAAACATGCTTTAATTCTCCTAACTATTTCGAATATGACGAATCTGATAATGAAATTGATCCGCGCGAGCAACGCTCAAAGTAAATTCAATGATTTCATTTTTCATATTGTAGGTCTGACGGACTAAATGCAGGACTGGTGCTCCTTCAGGGATCATCAGCTGTTTCGCGTCATCCTTTGAAGCGATGCTGGCATAAAGCTCTTCATCTGCTAAACGGACCGTTTGCTTAAAATCTTCTGAAAAAAGATCGTACAAGGGCTTGCTTCTTAATAGCTGATCATCTAATGACAAGAAGAATTTGACAGGCAGATAGCTATCTTCAATCATTAAAGGCTCTCGATCCGCGATCCGCAGCCGACTCAATTTGAAAACTGCTTCTCCTAAAGGAAGATTGAGTCGTTGTGCGATAAATTTATCGGCTTCCATTTTTTCAAAGGATAAAATTCGCGTCTCAGGATGTCTGCCGAGGCTTTTCATTTGTTCGGTAAAGCTGTAGGCACCAGCTAAATCTGCAGCAGCTGTTTTGATATCAGAGACAAATGTCCCTTTTCCATGACGCCGATAAATGTACCCCGTGTTTTCCAGCTCTTGCAAAGCTAAACGAACCGTCGTCCGACTAACTCCGTACTGAGCTGTTAATTCCCGCTCAGATGGCAGCTTATCATGAGGAATCATGCCGCTTTCCATCCGCTTCTTCAATAAATCTACAAGTTGATGATACAAAGCTTTGTTTTTAAAAGAATTTTCCATGGGCTTCTCCTTCTTTTAAACTGGTTATAACCACAACCCAATGGTAAGGTGGTTTTTTTACCTTTGTCAACAATAAATCTTTTAGTAATTTTACTGTTGGCTTAAAATGCTGTTTTATCAAGTTTTCGTAAGATAAAATATGCTAGTAGAATTTTTCTTTCATACTATATTCAAATAAACTTTTCAATAATTGGTATGAAAATCTAATACCAGTTGACGCAATTAGAGCATAAAAAACGTGCCAACCCGCAGGTTAGCACGTTCACTTATATCTGATTTTTTCTTAAAAAACTAAGACTGGTGTTCCCTCATCAAGCATAGGATACAGCTCAGCCATTTTGGCCGGAGGCGTATTGATACAGCCATGAGAGCCGCGATACAGCCACAAATCTCCGCCATAGGCGTACTGCCAATCGGAATCATGGATACCAACACCTGTATCGTCGATTGGCATCCAATACCGGACAGGACTAGCATATTTAGAGCCGTCGTCATTCAAACCTCTCAGCACCTGATCCATTGACTTGCTTCGAACATAGTTTAATCCAGGAGGAGTCGGCGTTGACGGTTTTCCACTGACGATATCCGTTTCAAATTGCAGCTTTCCTTCTTTGTAATACCACATGTGCTGATTTTGCAGATCCACCTCTACATAAGTATTGCCAATGCTTGTCTGAATATTTTCTACATCACTTACTACTTTTGGTACACGATTAAAGTTCTCACCTTTTAGAATCTGAGCACTTAATTCCTTCACCTCTGAAGGAATATCGATCGTCCAGTTATAAAGACCTGCAGGAACAGAAACGGTTCCTCGTAAAGTACTGTTAAAGGATGTCGGATTTTCTTTCGTATTGTTTTCTTCATTCAACTTCGTCACAAAAGCCGTCACCTGATCCTGTTTCAAAAGCACTTCCGCTTTTTCATTGGTAGTTAACCAGCTGCTAAGTTCTTGGGGAGGAATCGTTAGCTGCTTTCCGCCAATCGTATAGACTGCCTTTAGCTTGGCTAATTGATTCATTTTAGTCTTTAATTTTTTTAATGTACTATCTTCTTTAGTCAGAACTGGCTGGGCGTAATAATCCTCCGTATCTAGTGAATCCTCACCATTTTCCAGATACTTCTTTAAAGCAGTTTTGACCGCTTCGACATCAAAGGTATCTCCTTGCTTTTCTGGGACAATCACAAAATGATCCTCTTGCCATTCAATCGTAGCATTTTTTGTCGGCACACGCGCAGCGTTTGTTTGAAGGAGCACTGTACCCAAACTATCTATCAATTGATCTACTTTGGATTGATCGTATATATTCGGCAAATCGTATTGGCTGCCAAACAAGCTGGTAATTCCCCAAGCAAATGGTTTTTGATTTTGCTTGATTTTGCTAAGCTCCTCCAGATGATCTGTTTGCCAGCCCAATTCACTTCGTTTAAATTGCTTCCATATGGTACTGCCCAGGTGAATTTCAAAGGGCGCCTCTGTTAATTCAGCATTTATTTTTTTATTCGCCTGCTCAAGCGTTAATCCGCCAACATTGATACTGTTTACCTTCGTTTTCGGTAACAACCGATCCGCATAATGAACACTCTTAAATGAATAAAAACTAACAACTACAAGTAAAACCACCAAACTGATAATAATGATTTTTTTCGTTTTCTCTTGAAAAAAATCCTCCCTAATACCTCTCAAAATATACCCTCACTTTTCTCGCTTAAAATTGATGCATTCACGCCAACTACCCCTGCTGGCTAAGAAATACTATAACTTTATTACCATCATATTTTATCAGAAAAATAATGGCTTTTGGCCGATAAATTATGACTTTTTTATGAAGCAGCATATATACTAAGTTAAAAATATTTTTAGCGAACATTTTCAATATAATTTTTGCTATGAAATAATTTTAAAATAATTTCACATCCCGAAAACCATGCGGGATATAAGTTTTTCTTCCTACTTCGAACTTATTATGTTGTTTCGAAAGTGACCTGAAAAAGCCGATCGTCCATCCTTCGATCGGGCTGGTCAATCGCCATTTGGATTTTTTCGGCGTAGGCCTTGCCTAATTCTTCGTATGGCTGACGAACGCTTTTTATTTGAGGACGAAGGATTTGTGTGACTTCACCGCCATCAAAGCTAATAATCGTGATGTCCTGATTCATCTTCTTCCCGCTATCATATAGCGCTTGGTAACAGCCGATCGCCAGCATATCGTCACAGCAAAAAATCGCACGAACGTCCGTCTCTTTTAACAAATCAATCGTTCCTTGATACCCTCCAGCTATCGTCAAAGGCATCTGCTTAATGTATTTTTCTTCTATTAATAGATCATGATCCTTCAACGCCTGGCAATAAGCATCAAAACGTTCTGTCAGATGATAGTGCTCAGCATTATCCATAATAAAAGCAATTTTTTCATGACCTTCTGTGATCAGCCATTCGATTGCACGATAAACACCAGAATATTCATCCAGCTTGATGGTCCCATAAAACCCTTCATTCAAACCGCGATCAGCAAAAACGACCGGAATCTCTTGAAAACGTCCACGTTCGATGATTTTCTTTCCCTGGTAATCATTTGGCGTGAACAGAAAAATTCCTTCGACTGCAATTCTTGCTAGTTGATTCAATAATTCCTGTTCCTTAAAAAAATCATTATCTGATTCACAGATAATCAGATAATAGCCCTGCTTTTCCAATTGCTCTCTGATTTTTCGGACAATCGCCGAAGCAAACTGTTCCGAAAAATCCGGAACAATCACGCCGATCGTCTTCGATTTTTTCGCGATAATATTGGAAGCAAAATAATTTGGGGAATAGTCTTGCTCTGCAATCACCTTTAATACCCTTTGTCTCGTCGCTTCGCTAAAGCGGCCGCCCTTTTGATTGAGAATCTGAGACACTGTCGTCACTGAAACCCCTGCTAAGCGAGCCACCTCTTTCATTGTGATTTTCATTTTCCACCTCAATCTAGCTTGGTTTACCTTTTCTTAAGAAAATTTCTGACGATTTCCATGATTTTTTCGTATAGAATTTTCTGATTTTTTACAACAAAATTTCAACATTGCAACTTTAAGCAGCGCTTTCAAAATAAGACATGAAAAAAACCTGCCAAAAACCTTATCAGTACACTGTTTTTAATTATTCTTAAAAGAGATTAAGTATTTCAAAAACACACGTTCGGTTATTTATTGTCACATTAATACATTACACTGTAACGTATTGTCACTGGTTTATAACCCACGCAATCTGAAACGATGGTAAAGTATCACTCGTAATCGAAATGACTGATTTACATTTAAAAACTTTTTTGGAGGAATTTACATAATGAAATTTGGAAAAACTCTTGTACTTACGACTTTACTAACAGCTGGCGCAGTATTTGCACTAGGGACAAACGAAGCACATGCAGCAGAAAACTACACAGTTCAAGCTGGTGATACCTTATCAAAAATCTCAATCAAATTTGCTGGCGATAACAGCTTGGTTGATTCAATTGCTAAAGAAAACAAAATTTCTAATATTGACATGATTTTTGAAGGTCAAAACTTAACGATCGATACAGACGCTAAAGGCAATACAACAGTAACACCAGTTCAAGAACAAGCAGCTCCTGCTCAAACAGCGCAAGCTCCCGTTCAAGAAACTACACAAACAGCTGCTCCTGTACAACAAGCCGCTGCTCCTGCTGCTGAAGCTTCAACACCAGCTAGCACAAATGCAGCGAAAGAATGGATTGCACAACGTGAATCTAGCGGTTCATACACTGCGACAAACGGCCAATACATTGGACGTTACCAATTATCAGCTTCATACTTAAATGGTGACTACTCTGCAGCAAACCAAGAACGTGTAGCCGACCAATACGTGACTTCTCGCTATGGTTCATGGGAAGGCGCTCAAGCATTCTGGCAAGCAAACGGCTGGTACTAAGTCGATAGAAGAGCCTTTAAAAACCCTCAAATGAGGGTTTTTTTTATTTTTAGAAGCTCTGTCTTATGGCGACAGATAATTCATCAACGGTTGCAACAATTCGATCTGCTTGTGCTTCAATCATTTCATTGCGCTCTCCAAAACCATAGAGCACGCCAATGCTCATGATCTGATTGGCTTTGGCACCAATGATATCAAATTTTCGGTCACCGATCATTACAGCGGGAGTTTCTTCCAATTGAGCTAACGCATAGGCAATCACATCCGTTTTATTTGACCGTATACCGGCTAGATCCGCGCCGAAAATTCCTGAAAAATACTTAGATAAGCCAGTATTTGCAATAATCTGCTCGGCATAAAACTCCGGCTTTGATGTCGCTATAGCTAAATAGTAATCCGGAGCTAGTGAAGCAAGTACCTCTTCGATACCATCATAGACAGATAATTGCTTGATTCCCTGTTCTGCATAGTATTCGCGATAAATCTGCACCGCTTTATCTGCTTCTGCTTCCTTCAAATCATATAGCTGTTTTAATGTATCCGTTAAAGGCGGTCCGATAAAACTATGTAACGTCGCCTCATCAGGAATAGCTAAGCCCTTTTTTTTCAACATATAACACACACTATTTATGATTCCTTCACTTGAATCCGTCAATGTTCCATCTAAATCAAACAATACAATCTTTTTCATCCTCTACCTCCTGCTTCCATCCTACTGATTCCTCTGACAAATATCAACCTAAGGCAATATTCTTGCTAAAAAAATGGACAACACTTATACTTACTTTTAGTAAGGAATTAGGAGGAATTTATTATGGATACACAAATTCGCGGATTACACCACGTTACAGCTATAACTTCCAGTGCCGAAAAAAATTATCGCTTCTTCACGGATATTTTAGGCTTACGTATGATTAAAAAAACCGTCAATCAAGACGATATTGAAACCTATCATTTATACTTTACCGATGACACTGGTGCTCCTGGAACAGATATGACATTCTTTGACTTCCCACGGATTCCCAAAGGAACAAAAGGAACCAACAGCATTTCACGTACGGGCTTTCGTGTTCCAACCGATGCTTCATTGGAGTATTGGGCACAACGCTTTACAGATTTAGCTGTCGCTCATGGAGAGATTAAGGAGCGTTTTGGCAAAAAATACCTTGAATTTCATGATTACGATGATCAATTATTCCAATTAGTGTCCGATGAAAAGAATCAAGGTGTTGCTGGCGGAACACCATGGAAAAATTCAAACGTTCCTGCTGAACACGCAATTTTCGGATTAGGACCTACGATTGTAACTGTGGCAAAATTTGACCATTTAAAATTAGTTTTAGAAAATCTTTTAGGCTTTAAGGAAACAGCTGCTGAAGGTAGCATGCATCAATTTGAGGTAGGCGAAGGCGGCAATGGAGCAACCATCATTGTCGATGACCAGCCAGACATGATTCCAGCACAAGAAGGCTACGGCAATGTACACCATTTAGCTTTACGCGTTGCTGATGATGACGCTTTGCGGGATTGGATCGAGAAAATCAACGCCTTAGAATTCCCAAATTCTGGTTTTGTCGATCGTTTCTATTTCCAATCAGAATATTTCTTAGCAGCACCGCATGTTTTGTTTGAGTTAGCAACGGATGGGCCAGGCTTCTTGCAGGATGAAACCTATGAGCACGCAGGGGAGATTCTTTCCTTACCGCCTCATTTACAGTCAAAACGAAAAGAAATCGAAGAGTACGTTCGGCCATTCGACACATCTGATGCCAATAAAAAACGTCAATAAGGAGAATACTATGCTCTTCTATTCAGCTAAAGAACTGACGACCAAACAACATTACAAATTTTTAACAGGGAGTATCATTCCCCGTCCAATCGCATGGATCACGACAATCAATCAAGAAACAAACATCGTGAACGCTGCTCCTTTTAGCTACTTCAATGTTGTCGCTAAAGATCTGCCGTTAGTCAGCCTTTCGATTAACCGTAATAATCAAAAGATCAAAGACACCGCGCGTAATCTGCTTCAACAAAAAGAAGGAGTCATTCATCTGGTAAACGACAAAGTTTTAGCAGAAATGAATCAAACCTCTGCTTCATTACCTGCTGACGAAAGTGAGTTGGCAAAAACGTCTCTCACTTTAGTGGATAGTCAAGAAGTCACAGTACCGGCGATCTTAGATGCTCCGATTCGATTTGAAGTTCGTTTACACCAACATATCCCTGTTAAGGATCATAATGATACTATTATTAGCGACCTGTTTATCCTAGAGGTCTTAAACTATCACTTTGAAGAAAACTTGTTTGATCCAGAGAACGAATACATTGATCCATTGACTTTTGATCCACTTGCTCGTCTAGCTGGCGCTACATACAGCCATATCGCGGGTACATTAGACCTCGAAAGACCAACTAAATAAGGAGTGAGCTCAATGAGCTCACTCCTTATTTTCACGTAAATCAATCATTTGTACATTTCCATCAATCATACCACTAGGACCCTTCAATTTGATTAAGGACATCCTTGGATCGAAAGTTAATGTCATCTCATCTTCTAAGTATAACTTGGAATGTTCTTTGATCGCAATACTGCCAATATTACTTTCAATGTCTAAGTTATAATCTGAATGATCCTGTTCCTTATCCAAAATCAATAATCGAAAACTAATATTCAATGCACAACTTCCAGATTTAGAATACTGACCCACACCGTCATCCAAATCTAAAACAATTCGACTATCTTGATACTTTTTAAGACGTTCTACCAAATCATCCGCTATATTTATATACATAATTCTCATCACCTCAGTTAGAGCATAGCACGATTTTACCAATCATCTAAATACTTTGCTCACAATCGAATAGATGAGGTTGTAACAGAAGTGGTCAACTTCAAGAAATAAGAAGGAATTTCCGAAAAAACTACTTCTGGAACACCGTTTATTCGGAAAAAAGCTATGACAAGACTTTGTCACAGCTCCACTTCTCACAACACCATATATACGAGTCTGCATAGGGTAATTCAATTTATATTAACAGTGTGTACTTTTAGAGAAGAAATACCTCTTGCATTTGCACTTTTATAGTTGCTGGACGATGTGTTGTTTCCCCACATCGGACTTTCACCACCTAAATTGTCGTCCCATGCCAAGTGCACAAAAAAAAAGACAATCTACAAGAGATTGTCTAGAACTCCGGCAGTAGGACTCGAACCTACGACATCATGATTAACAGTCATGCGCTACTACCAACTGAGCTATGCCGGAATAATATGCGTGGCGACGTCCTAATCTCACAAGGGGCAACCCCTCACTACAATCGGCGCTAAGAAGCTTAACTTCTGTGTTCGACATGGGAACAGGTGTATCCTTCTTGCTATCGCCACCACACTAGTATTCTATTGAGTAAACGTCGTTCACTCAAAACTGGATCAGAAACATTCTAACAACCGTGAATCAATTTTTGGTTAAGTCCTCGATCGATTAGTATCAGTCCGCTCCGTACATCACTGCACTTCCACTCCTGACCTATCTACCTGATCTTCTCTCAGGGATCTTACTTTCTTAAAGAAATGGGAAATCTCATCTTGAGGTGGGCTTCACACTTAGATGCTTTCAGCGTTTATCCCTTCCCTACATAGCTACCCAGCGATGCCTCTGGCGAGACAACTGGTACACCAGCGGTAAGTCCATCCCGGTCCTCTCGTACTAAGGACAGATCCTCTCAAATTTCCAACGCCCGCGACGGATAGGGACCGAACTGTCTCACGACGTTCTGAACCCAGCTCGCGTGCCGCTTTAATGGGCGAACAGCCCAACCCTTGGGACCGACTAC